>Ga0153947_1001076_pt1 | contig 13074 bp, 13 predicted proteins | sample TSNJ031MetaG_FD_104697 | JGI IMG/M metagenome (GOLD analysis project Ga0153947, IMG submission 104697) | Attine ant fungus gardens microbial communities from New Jersey, USA - TSNJ031 MetaG | ecosystem: Host-associated > Fungi > Mycelium > Unclassified | place: USA: New Jersey, Wharton State...
CGCCGCTTTTGCGATGAAATCAGGGATTCCAAATATTTGCCGCTGTATTTGTCCGATTCAAAGCTCACTCCCAGAACCTTTTACAAGAGCCTGCTTGAGCAGCTTGGATTTGAAGCAAAATACGGTAATGCACGAAAAAAGTTGTTATACGCCACTATAAGAAAGGAAAGAAAGGGGTGCGCTATGGCAACGATAGAAGTAAAATGCCGAAGTTCATTTCGTTCACAAAAGGAATTAAGCGTCCTAATTCTGATAAGTTTAAGGCGGGATTTTTCCCCGCCTTTCTGTGTAGCTATTTCTGATCCAGCGGCCCAACACATATGACGATATCCCTGGCATATTCCGTCGTGAAGTGCAGATATTCGTTACTGTGCTTTGACCGTCTTTACTGCTGCCGCTCAAGCCGAGAGAAATTGTCTTATTGCCCTGCAATAGGCCGGTAACGGTAACAGCCGAGCCGGATGTGGTGACGGTTGCGGGATTAGTGATCTTTTGACGTCTCCCATTCTCCGTCCCGAACCCAGCGGCTTCCAGCCGGTGGTGGCTCAGTTGCGGTCAAAGAATGGCGATTTGCCGGAAACAGACAAGGAAATTCCCATGATCAGCGTGTATTCCTTTAAAAGTCCCAAAGAAGCCGCAGCCTTGCCGATGGTGAACATGATCCGATTGTCTATCCGGCTGTCAGCCGCCAAGGCTACTGCTGAACCCAGCGCAATTCCCAAATCAAGCGGCGTAAACACGCAGACCGCCCTTGCAGCCACGCAGGCGACGCAGTTATGGAATCCACATAATCCGCACCGCTCGTTAAGGTCACGCGGTTGATACTTCACGCCGACTAAAACAATCGCGTCACTCTCGTCTACGTTACCGGCATCCCGGACAAAAAAACTGCCGTTCTCACCGAAACTCTTGCCGAGCCTCCGCATTTCTTCGGCGACTTGATCTTTATTCTCGCCAGTTAGCACCGCCGTATCCATATGATCGATACCACAGGCTTTCGGCGCTGTCCGAGCTGCTGCGCAGACAGCGTATGCCAAATTTAAAACGGCCTCTTCCTCCGCTTTTTGTGAATGGATCATCATGCTTCTTCCTCCTTAACAATCACGTTTTTTTGAACACCACAATAAACGAAAAAGTTTAAGGTGAGCGTTTTCTATTGAGTTGTGCACTCCGCCATTCTCAGTGGAGATGAATTGCCACTCTCTCTTATCGGTTGGGAATATGGATGGCTCTTTTCTCAGCAGATAGCGCGGCTTCCCTAACAGCCTCTCCAACTGTAGGGTGAGCATGAATTGTATTTATGATTTCATCCAATGTCGATTCTGTTCCGACTGCAAGGCTTCCTTCGGCAATAAGGTCGGTAGCGCGCGGCCCTACCATATGGATGCCTAGAATTTCACCGTAATTCTTGCCTGCAATGATCTTAATCAAACCGTCGCCGCCCATAATCAGGCTTTTTCCGTTGGCCGCTAATGGGAACCGTCCTACAGTATACTCCAGTTCTTGCTCTTTTACCTGTTCCTCTGTAAGACCGACGCCCGCGAACTCCGGGCTGGTATAAACGCATGTGGGATTTGTTTTTCCATCATAAGCAACAACATATCCCAAGGCGTTTTCGGCGGCGATTTCCCCTTGCACGCTTGCTACATGGGCAAGCATACATCCTCCGGTACAATCTCCGATGGCGTAGATGTTAGGAACATTGGTCTGCTGTTTGTCATCTACCGGTATCCGTCCCCGATCATGATGAATATCGGCTTTAGCCAATTGCAAGACTTCTGTATTGATCCTACGACCAACCGAAACCAGTACCTTCTCTGCTTGTAGAGTCTTATTTCCATTCTTCGCCTCAACATTTACAATCGCAAACGCCCCCTTGTCTTCCAACGACAAGACCTTTGCACCGGTCAGGATGGTGACTCCTTTGCTCTCCAGCTTTTTGCGGATAATACCCGTTAATTCACGATCCATCATTGGAAGGATTGCGTCCAGCATCTCCACAATTGTTATTTTGCAGCCCATAGTCGCATATACGGTTGCCATTTCAACGCCAATTACGCCGCCCCCGATGATAACCATGATCTTCGGTACTTTTTCCAATGCCAGCGCACCGGTGGAGTCAATACATTGCTTGGCGTCAATACCTGGGATTGGCGGTTTGGCCGGAATAGAACCGGTAGCGATGATTGCCTTGTCGAATTGTATTGTCTTGTTGTTAACTTTTACGCTGTTTTTTCCGGTAAAGGCTGCCGCCCCCATAATGACTTTGATTTTATTTGCGCTCATCAATCCTTTGACACCATTTACAAGTTGATTTACCACAGCTTGCTTTTTTACTTGTGCCTTGGCAAAATCAAGCTTTGGTTCGGCAATAACGCCATATTCCGCACCATGCTTTGCCTCCTCGTAAAGCTCCGCTGTGTGCAACAACGCCTTAGTGGGAATACACCCAACATTAAGGCAAGTCCCGCCCAGATATTCCTTTTCTATCAAAGTGACCTCGGCGCCCAGTTGCGCACCGCGGATGGCGGCCACATAACCTCCGGGGCCACCGCCAATTACCAATAATTTCAACGTAATCCCTCCTCTCACAGCAGCATTTGCCACGGATTCTCAATCAATGTGCAAACCTTCTGGATGAATTGGGCCGCCACCGCTCCGTCAACCACCCGATGATCAGCGGTAAGAGACAGATTTATTTTTGGCCGCATTACAATCTCCTCATTAATTTCAATAGGTGTTTTAACAATAGCATTTACACCCAAGATGGCGCTTTCCGGTTGATTAATAATGGGTGAAAAGCTCTCCATACCGAACATGCCCAGATTGGTAATCGTAAAGGTTCCGCCGCTCATTTCATCAGGGGTGAGCGCGCCTTCCTTCGCTCGGTCGGCCAAGTCCCTGATCTCTTTTGAAATAGCGCCGATTCCTTTGGATTGCAAGTTTTTCACCACCGGGACTACAAGACCATCCTCCAATGCCACGGCTATGCCCATATTAACATAATCATGATAGATCACATCGTCGCCATCTATGCTAGAATTCACATATGGATATTCCATCAGCACGTTGGTCACCAGTTTGGCAAGAATGTCCGTATAGCTGACCTTTTGACCACTCTGGCTCAAGGTGTTTTTTAGTTCAGTTAAAGCGGTAACATCGGCGCTGCGGTTATAATGAACGACCGGAGCCGTTTCCCAACTCAACTTCATGTTCTTGCTGATAGACCTGCGCATCCCGTTCATCCGCTCGCGGCGGGTACCGGATAAATGGGTTGGCACGGGCATCACGGCGGGCTGAGCAACCGTTTGTTTGGGCTGCGCTCCTTCAACATCACGCCGGACAATCCTGCCGTTCGGCCCGGTGCCGCTAATCGTTGAAAGATCCATTCCTTTTGCCACCGCGATTTTTTTAGCCAGAGGAGACGCTATTACCCGGCCACTCTGAACAGCGGTGGTTGAGATAACCGGCGCTGATGTAACGTCCGTACTCTCCGCTTTTTCCAGATGCAGTAGGGCGACGTCTTTGTCTAATGAGATTTCTTCATCAGCAGCGCCAATGACAGCCACGAGTCCTAGCACCGGGACTTCTGCCCCCTCCTGCGCGACAATCTTGCGAAGAATCCCATCCGCTTCGCTCTCCACTTCGTTGGTGAGCTTGTCTGTTTCTACCTCAAATAGCGGCTCTCCTTTTACGACAAATTCGCCCTCCGACTTCAGCCAACGGGTAATAACGCCTTCTGTCATGGTAAGCCCCAGTTGTGGCATTTTTACTTGTGTAGCCATATTGCTCTCCTCCTTATACCCGCACAAGCATGCGCTTAACCGCTTCTACGGCGTCCTTTACCTGCGGGAAAACCGCGTCTTCAAGCGGCGGTGAAAAAGGAGAGCATAAATTGAGTCCCGCAACGCGGGTAACCGGGCTATCAAGTTCGTCAAAGAGCTCCTCCATTATCTCCGCGCTAATTTCAGCCCCGATACCGCCACGCTTGACGCCCTCCTCTACAACAATTACATTATGAGTTTTCTCTACCGAAGCCTTAATAGTTTCCCAATCTAGCGGAACCAAGGTGCGCAGGTCGATGACCTCCACGTCAATCCCCTGGCCTTCCAGCTCTTTGGCTGCTTCCAAGGCAAAGTTGACCTGACGGGACCAAGTAATGAGCGTTGCATCTTTGCCCTCGCGCCGGACACATGCCTGACCGATGGGCAACACATTATCACCGTCCGGCACGTCTTCTTTTTTTGCGTACAGGAGCTTATGCTCCAAAAAAATCACCGGATCATCGTCCCGAATAGCAGCCTTAATCAACGCTTTTGCGTCTGCGGCTGTAGAGGGACACACTACCTTCAAGCCGGGAATATGAGTGAACAGCGCCTCCAAACACGCAGAGTGCTGACCTGCATTGCGCCGCCCCGCCCCCATAGGAGCACGGATTACCATTGGGATGCTGACCTGACCGCCGGTCATGTATCGCAGCTTGGCAGCCTGATTCATTACCGGATCAAGTGCGTCGCCAATAAAGTCATTGTACATCAGTTCCACCACAGGACGTATTCCACGCATGGCCGCGCCGACAGCCATGCCGGTGAAGCCGGATTCGGCGATGGGGGTTTCAATCACGCGGTTCGAGCCGAATTCTTCCAGAAATCCCTTTGTAATGCCGAAAGGGCTGCCCATTGTTCCCAAGTCCTCACCAATCATAATTACATTTTCATCGCGGAGCATTTCTTCCCGCATCCCTTCGCGGATGGCCGCGCTGATACTCGTAATACTCATCTGACTACACACCTTTCATTATCCATAGTAAACATGTGATCGGTAACGATACTCACATCCGGATAAGGAGAATTCTGTGCAAATTCAAAAGCTTTCTCGATTTCATCAAACATAGCCTTTTCAATTCCGCTGACCTCATCATCGGTTACCTCATGCTCCAACAAATATGTGCGGAAGTTGGCGAGGGCGTCCTTGGCATTTGCTTCCTCCATATACTCTTTGGGGCGATAGAAGCAGTTGTCGCCCAGATAATGTCCCATATGCCGATATGTCATGCACTCTACCACTGAAGGTCCCTGACCTGCCCTGGCGCGGTCTACCGCTTCCTTCACCGCCTCATATACCGCAAGTGGATCGTTGCCATCCACAGTAACGCCGGGAATATCGTACGCCTTAGCCCGAACGGCAATCGTATCGGTATTGGTAATGTTGTGAATGTTAACCGATACGCCATATTGATTGTTCTCACAAAGGTAGACTACCGGCAAGTTCCAAGCAGCCGCCATATTGACAGCTTCATGGAAAGTACCGTGGTTGGACGCGCCATCTCCGAAAAAGCAAAGCGTAACCTCGTCCGTACCTTTTATCTTACTGGCAAGAGCGGAGCCGGTCGCAATGGGAATTCCCGCGCCAACGATCCCGTTGGCGCCCAAAATCCCCTGACTTACATCCACAATATGCATGGAGCCTCCCTTGCCGCCGCAATAACCAGTTGCCTTGCCAAACAGCTCCGCCATCGCTCTATCGGTTTTAGCTCCCTTGGCAATACAATGTCCATGACCACGGTGGGTAGAAGTGATAAAATCTCGCTTTTCCAATGCCGCAGCCGTACCAACGATAGTTGCCTCCTGGCCAATACAGAGATGAATGTTGCCAGCGAGCATTCCTTTCGTGAAGCAGTCCGCTGCTTTTTCTTCAAATCTGCGGATGCGCAGCATTGTCTCATACATATTAAGCATTTGTTCTTTTGTATGGATATAATTCTCCATATGTTCTCACACCTTTCTACTTTTTATCTCGTACCATATTGACTAGATACGGTAATTCATGGTACTATGGTTATACCAAACAATTGATAAAGGAAGGCTTCCTCATGTTTGAAAAAATAAAAAACACCGCACCCAAGGTTCCAGAATTGGTTATGGATTCTCTGCTGAAAGCGATGGAATCCGGCGACATCAAGATGAACGAGGAAATCCCCCCTGAACGGGAATTAGCAGTTGCGCTCGGTGTTGGCCGTGGTTCACTACGTGAATCCCTAGCCATTTTGGAGTTCCTTGGAATTATCGAATCTCGTTTCAATCGCAAGGTAGTCGTAAAACCGCCAGACTACATTCAGAAAGCTATCCCATTCATACGTCTTTCCAACAACCGCGACACTATGCCGGATTTTATCGAGTTTCGTGTGGCGACCGAGGTTGCGATTGTAGAGCTTGCCTGTGAGCGTGCAACTGACGAGGATATTGCTGTTTTAGAAGAAATTATGTCTCGTTTTGCCCAGAATCCGGGCGATGTCAGCAGTGACGTAGAATTTCACACGCAGCTTGCCAAAGCGAGCCACAACAGCATTTACGCCATCGTCATTGATTTGATAAACAGTATGATCCAAGACATGCGAGCGCGCTTTTTTGAGTTGCCTACCTATCATCAGGTTACTCTTCAATCCCACCGGGACATTCTGGAGGCCGTAAAAAAGCGGGATAAAGCACTGGCCAAAAAAGAGATGGTGCAGCATTTTTACAATATCAACGAATTTTTCTATCAGCAAAATAAGTTGCCGCCGGAGAATTAATGTTTCCTTTGGCTTTTCTTCCGGCGGCAGTTTTACTTAAGCAATTTTATTGATCCCCGTGCTACAGTATAAATTTGCGAGCCTTTTCGAGTGACTTTTCGTCGATTACGGGTTCTTGTACGGAGAAAAACTTCTGAATTGCATTCAGCGTTATTTCTGGAGCTTCCTCCGCGATAAAATGGCCGCAGTTATGCACGGCAAATCCACTTACGTGCCTCGCCCTCGCCCTCCATATACGCAGAATGTCATTTTTTCGGAGCCATTTCGATCCCCATAGCACAAGAATGGGGCATTCGATCATACGATTCTGTGCTTCTTTTAGATGCAGCAGATCGATCCCGGCGCCTGCGCGATAATCCTCACAGGTTGCATGTATCACCTGGGCGTTCGAGAACTTCTCAACATAGGTATCCAGCACATCCTGCGGAAATGCGTCGCTGCCGCCATCGCCCAATTTCGTGAGAAAAGAACGCACAAAATCAGATGGCGAACCGGCTATTAGTTTTTCGGGAAGATTCCCCTGCTGAATCAAAAAGAACCAATGGTAATAAGTAGCGGCAAATTCCATGTCCGTGCGTTCATACATATCAAGTGTCGGAATAATATCCAAGATCACGGCTCGTTTGGCTTTTTCCGGATAATCCAACAGCAATTGATGGCACACGCGCGCCCCGCGGTCATGCCCAACCAAATAGAACTGCTCATATCCCAGCTTTTCCATTACACGAACTTGATCCTGCGCCATTTTTCGTTTGGAATATCCCTCATGTTCAATACCATCTTCCGGACAGGAACTGTCGCCATATCCACGCAGATCAGTCAAAACTACGGTATAGTTTTTCGCCAGAAGCGGCGCGATCTTATGCCACATGAGGTGCGTCTGCGGATAGCCATGCACCATGAGAACGGGCTCGCCCTTTCCACCCCGTAATGTGTGTATAACGGCTTCCCCCGTATCAATATCCATCCGTTCAAAACCTTGGAGTCTATTTATCATAAGAACTCTCCTTTTTAAGCTGTTACGATTTCTACAGATTCAGGTTTGGTAAAAACAATATGATGCCAGGGACATAGGCCAAAACAAATACTGCGAGAATTGCAGCGATCAAAAACGGCAACACTCCACGGACAACATCCACAAAGCCGGTTCCGGTAACCGAAACAGCCGTGAACAGATTTAAACCAAAGGGTGGTGTGATGAATCCGATAACCAGATTGATACAAAACAAGACTCCCAAATGAAGGGGATCCATGCCCAATTGAAGTCCAATTGGTACTAGAATGGGTGCGAGGATAATAATGCTGGTCAGGGAATCCATCAGGCATCCTACGACAAACAGGATCATCATCAACACAAAGGTATAGGTGTATTTATTGCCCAATATGGGAATCAGTGCCTCTGCAAGCATATTAGGGATTTTCGCAGAGGCGAGAATCCATCCAAACACACTGGCAACACCAAGAAGAACTGCAACCGTTGAAGATGTCACGACGGTTTTTTTCATGGCCTCTAACAGCTTTTTTACTGTCAGCTCCCGATAGGCAAATCCCAGAATGATGCTGTAAATTACACATATAGTAGCAGCCTCGGTGGGTGTAAAAATACCACCGTAGATACCGCCGAGTACAATCACCGGTAACATTAAAATAGCGATAGACTTATAGAGACTGATTGCAATATCTTTGAGCTTGTACTTTTCTTCATTTGGCTTAATACCATATCGCTTGGCTAATATGATGTTTACAACAATAAACAGGATTGCAATTAAAATACCTGGTATAACACCGCCGAGAAACATTGCGGGAATTGATAAGCTCATCGTACTACCATAGACTATCATCGTGATACTAGGGGGGATAATTGGCCCTAATGCGCCACCAGCTGCCAACATACCGGCAGCTGTGCGCTTGGGGTATCCGGATTTGTCTAGAGCTGGCAGCATAACCGCTCCAATAGCCGCCACGGTAGCAGGGCCTGAGCCGGTCAGCGCAGCAAAAATGGCGCAGCACACGATGGTGACCGTACCGGATGCCCCTAAAAACCTTCCGAATATCTTCTCAACTATATCAACTAGGCGTCTTGAAAGCCCGCCTTGTTCCATCAGATAGCCGGCCAGTGTGAAAAGAGGCACAGCCAGCAGAACAAAGCTATCCATTCCAACCATAGTTCGTTGCGCTATGATTATCAACGGACGCATGTCTGTGACAAGCAGATAAAATGCGGAGGAAATTCCGAGGCAATATAGAACCGGTAGGCCCATTAAAATCAGGATCAAGAGTATACCAACAAGAATTAAGGCGGAATTCACTTTGTTTCAACCTCCGATCCAGGCGATGTATCAGGACATAAAATGTTTAGAATGTTTAAGGTGGCATTAAAAATCATACCTACGCCGCCAAGAGGGATGCTCAAATACACATAGCTCATGGGAATATGCAATGTTGAGCTGAGTTGCCGTGTGGTAGTTGCAACTATTTGCGAGCCGTAGAAAATAAATATAAGACAAAAAGATATAATCAGCAGATTCAAAAATACATGCAGGTACTTGTTCCATGCAGAATTTAGCCTGTCTGTCAAAACATTGACGACTGGATGCGCCCATCTTCCCACGGCGACGCTTCCACCAAGCATGCTCATCCATATAAAGCAATAACGGGCCAATTCCTCGGTTCCGGTCATTGCGGCTTGCAACACATAACGTGTAAAGACCTGTAATGAGGAAGCCACAACAATAATGGTGAGAAAAATCAGCGCGACTGCCACAAATATTCCGTCAATTGTTTTCCCGATTTTTCGCAGCGTGATGACCAATATTATCACCCCTCCAATTTGGCAAGAATCTTATTGACAGTTTCGCTGCCAATTTGGTCAACAACATACTGACGCGCAGGCAGACTGGCCTCGCGGAACGGGGAAAGATCCTCTATATCATTCACTTCGCATCCAGCTTTTTGCATTTCCTCAATCATTCTTATCTCATTTTTCGATACCTGTTGGATTTGATATGAAGACGCCGTTTGCGCCGCTTCCTCAAACCACCCCTGTTCTTCTTCGGTCAGACTGTCCCAAAGCTGGCTCGACATATTGATAGCCAAGGGATTGAATATGTGTTTTGTCAGCGACATATATGAACAAATTTCATAAAAACGACCGGTATAGATTGAGGCTGCAGTCACCTCCAAGCCATCGACGGTCTTTTGTTGCACGGCTGTGAATGCCTCGCTCCACGCGGTTGTGGTGGGATTGGCTCCAAACGCCTGAAAAGCTTGTATAAATACAGGGGTTTCCGGCAACCTTATCTTCATGCCCTTATAATCCTCCACTTTAGTGATTGGGCGCAAGTTGTTGATTACATGGCGAAATCCGTTACAGCCAAAGGCAAGGAATTTTACACCACAATTATCATAAAGCTGTTTGGTGATGGGATCCATGATCTCGTCGTTGCTAAAGATTTTGTCCACATCATCGTAATTCATAAACAAATATGGCATATCAAACACCATGAAATCAGGAACAAAGTTACTAAAATACATGTTCGAGACGATTGCCATGTCTATCGTTCCGAAGTTCATTCCCTCCATTAGGTCGCGTTCTCCGCCAAGTACGCTATCTCCAAAGATTTCAACGTCAAAACGGCCACCTGACAATTCATATAGATTTTTTTTGAAAGTTTCACAGAGAATCTGGTAGGAATTGTCCGGTGTACTGGAGTCGACATGCGCCAATTGAAGTACACGCGTCTCCACATTAGAATCAGCCTGCGTCGGAGTTGATTCACTTTTTTGAGATTGTGATGCCAAACCAGGTGCAGCGCTTTGGGTCTGAGATGTGGAAGAATTGCTGTTACAACCGGAGAAAGTCGCTAAACATAATACTGAGGTGATCATCAGGCATAGAAATTTTTTCATAATTATTCCTCCCAATATTTTCATTGAATATATAATTTTTATAATATTAAACTAATCCATATGGGATCCACCGTTGATGTCTATTTCCTCACCCGTTATATAAGATGCTTCGTCAGAAACTAAAAACGCTATTGCCGCTGCCACTTCATTCACTTTTCCAGGACGGCCAATGGGAATTGCGGAAATAATATCTTCTGCAATTTCTTTTGGCATGGTATCCCAGATATCGGTGATAATCAGACCGGGTGCAATACTGTTTACGGTGATACCGTCCTGCGCCACTTCGCGGGCGAGATTTTTTGAAAAGCCAAGAACCGCTGCTTTAGATGCTGAATAATGCGCGCCTCCGAAAAAGCCGCCACCTCGCTTACCGGCTGCCGATGACATGTTGACAATTCTGCCGTATTTTTGCCGTTTCATAATCTCCAGAACACCTTTAGTACAGCGAAAAAGACCAATAACATTGATTTCAAATATGCGTCGAACATCATCGGCCTGCATATTGTTTACCGTGACGCGCTGAGATATTCCCGCGTTATTTACAAGAATATCTATACGTCCAAACTCTTCCATAGTTGTGCGAATCATATTGTCCACAGAGTTTTGATTTGTGACATCCAAAACAATGCCAATTGCTTTTCCGCCCAAATCACGAATGTTTTTTGCTGTTTCATCTGCACCATGCGCATCAATATCAGCGGAAATAACAACCGCACCCTGTTTGGCCAAAGCCAGAGCCGTCGCACGTCCAATTCCTTTTTCTGAACCACTTCCTGTTACAATAGCTGTTTTTCTATCCAACGAAAACAATGAAACCCCCCCTTAAAATGCGCAATATAATGCGCGGCATCATGATGTGATGGTAATACCATAGTACCATTTATTAAGGATTTGTCAATATATTTTTAAATAAATCATATATTTTGTATATTTATCTAAAATTAATGCTAATAGATTAGAAAACATTACGATATAATTGTTTACAACATTACGCCCTTGACTCTGAAATGCACTAAAGTTTCATAAAACCCGTATACAGTGTTTGGGGTAAAAATATAAGCAGGCAAGCGGTACAGCCAGTTTTACCGTGCCGGATATCCTCACGGATAGCAGTTACACCATCAAGCTGTTTAACGAGGCTATGACCGTCCGGGCGGTATGGGCAAAGCGGGACAGCATGGCGATCCGGCTCACCGTCGACGTGACGAAGGATTCCAGCGTGACCGCCTGGTATATCCTTGATCCCTCCGCTACGGAAAGGCCGGTTTCGCTGCTTGCCTCCGCCGATAATCCCAGCGCGATTGATACGGCGGCGCGGTTCCAACGCTGGTTCACAACCAAGCTGGCCGCCGTATCCACCGGGCAGACAGACGGCTACGGGATGCCAGTGGACATTGCCGTCAAGGTGGATTTGGCCGATATGGACGCCGAAAATCTGTACTTCTACAGCTACAACAGCAAAAACAATCAATACCGGCGCATCGAGAAGCCCGCATATTGGATCGACAAGAACGGTTATCTGCGGTTTACCACGGAGCTTGCGGAGGATATTATCATCAGCGAAGGGCCGCTGGAGCGGAAATAGCACAAAGTAAACAGCAAACAAACGCAAAGTGGGGCAGTTCACATTGGACTGTTCCACTTTGCGTTTGTTTGCTTCTCTTATCATCTGGTGACACCAGATAGGAAGAAATCCGAACCGCGTGCAAAGTTCAATCCCGTTGGTTGTTCAGCCAATGGGGTTGTTCATGGTATTTCGTTGTTTCTAAAGTTGTCACAGTTGCATTTATGAATCAATACTACGCAGTTGTTGATCTGCGTAGCGAAGGAAATACAGCGCTGCTTTCCATAATTAAACCATCACTTGACGCTATTCCTGGAACCGCATATACTGTAGTCATATACACGCATATTTTGTCTAACATGGGGGAACGCCGCATGGATTACATATCGGTTCAGCAGGCGTCCGGCAAGTGGGGCATATCGGAGCGCCGGATACAAAAGCTGTGCGAGGAAAAACGCATAGACGGCGTTTTGCGCTTCGGGCGCTCCTGGATGATCCCGAAGGGCGCGGATAAACCAGCCGACGCGCGCAATAGATGGCGCAAGGACAGGGGGCGGTAAACATTTCACATAAGCATAAGCCGGACAGTACCGGCGATGAACTTTACCGCTGTTATCTCACGGGTGATGAAAAGGCGCTGAAGGAGCTTGTCGAACTGTATGGCGAGAGCCTGACGCTGCACATCAATGGCTTTATCGGCAACGCAAATGACGCGGAAGAACTGATGATTGAAGCCTTTACGCAAATCATCGGGGACAAATGGAACTTCCGGTGGGAATCTTCCTTTAGGCCATACCTGTTCGCCATTGGGCGCATCCTCGCGCTGCGTTATTTGAAGGAACGTAAAAATGAAAGCTTCGTTTCCTTTGAGGCTGCCGAAGCGGAAAGCGGCAAAGACGACGCCACGCCCGAAACGGATTATCTGGACGGGGAACGCAAGGGGCAGCTTCACGAGGCCCTGCGGAAATTGAAGCCGGAACACCGCGATGTCCTGTACCTGATCTACTTTGAGGATATGAGCTATGCGGAA
>Ga0153947_1001079_pt1 | contig 13051 bp, 8 predicted proteins | sample TSNJ031MetaG_FD_104697 | JGI IMG/M metagenome (GOLD analysis project Ga0153947, IMG submission 104697) | Attine ant fungus gardens microbial communities from New Jersey, USA - TSNJ031 MetaG | ecosystem: Host-associated > Fungi > Mycelium > Unclassified | place: USA: New Jersey, Wharton State...
ATTTTAATTGGGCCGAGTTACGGGATGAAGAAGGACATTTCTTTGGCAGCGAGCCCGGCAAGAATAAATATTTACTCATACAATACCAAGGCGATATAATTGGAACAATATCCCATACTCATAACAATGGAAAGATTGAGAACTTAGAGCTTGATATGTGGCTACGTTCAGCAAAATATACGGGAAAAGGCATTGGCTCTACTGTGATGAAAATGCTGATAGATCATCTTGTCAAGCAATACAGCATTAAAACATTTATGATTCGTCCGTGGCTTAAAAATCCCCGCGCTGTGAGAGCGTATGAAAAGTGTGGATTTCAGCAATGCAAGGATTTTGTTCCATCTGATTATTATGGACAGTATTTGGAGCAATACAGTGAAGGTGATTATAGCGCGGAGGAAACTGTGAATATGGTTTTAGAGGTGAAATAACCTTTATTCGCATTAGCTGCCGATTACGAGATATTCAAACATATTACGGACTATCCCTTATTTATACTGTCACCTTGGTTGTGCCAACAACAAAACCCTATATAGTTGTAGATTTTCGTGTAAATCTACAACTATATTTTCTATATGGGCAAATATTAAGATGATATTGTCCCTGAGTGCCTCCCATCGCTCGTAACTGTCGGAGACGACCTCCCACACATTTTTACCGTTGCGTTTGAGCTCCAGTTCTCTGAACTCAATATCCCGCCCGATGCAGGAGAGCACCGCTTTGCCGCTGCCGCGTTTGTCCTCCGCCTACGTAAAGCTGCTGTCCACAGTGCCCTGCAGCGCCGTTGTGCCGGAGATGCGGTTGGAGGGGAACCCTTCCGGTGTTAACATTTTCAAAGACCTGACACACCGCCTCTTTGGGGGTGGTTTTGTCAAGTTGAATGACCGGAAGCGTGTATTTGATGATCGGCATCAGGACTTGCTCGTCAAACTGATCCAATCGCGAAATGATGTCCTCATCGTAGCCGTGGAATTTTCGATATCCGTTTTTCCATGCGTTGGCCTCAGCGGCATCGTAAACGGTGTTCAGCGGGAATAGATGAGCCGTAAACTCACCGTCACGCTCACTTAAGTTCAAAACAATCCTGCGGCCGAAATCCTCGCGTACGGTCTTATCGGCGGGAACAGAACTGACAGCATCTACACGATCAGCATCAGAATCAAGGCATTTCGCTATGTCGAGGTAATAGTAGCGCTCGATATCCTCTTTTATAAATGCCCTTGAGAATATCCTGCATTGGGGTGTCGTGTGATTTAGCCATCGTACATCCTCCGTGTTATATTTTTGTCCCATCCTTGAACTGGAAGTTGGTTCCGCGCTCATCGCAGAACTGAGCCGCTCTGTCGGCCTTGCAATCTATGAGCAAGTATTTCTCGTTTTCAGACGTGCGGCAATTGGCTCTCAGTGCATTTTCAGACCCACGCCTTAAACTCTTGCCAGCTCGTTACCGGCTTATCGCTGAACACAACGCCGCTGTCCAGCGCCTTGAAATGCTCCGCGCCGCAGCGGATTTTCTGCCGTTCCTTTGTCGCAAGGCCTTCCAGTCCAATCTGACCGGAGACACCCTTTGTTTCCAGCACGAAATACAGCTTTTCCATACCGTCCCGGTTCATATACACCGCCCAATCGGGGTTGTAGGTGCCGATGGGCGTCTCAATTTTGAACTTGTCCGGGATTTTGAAAAACATCTTCACATCGGGATCATCGTCAAGTGAAACGGCAAAGGGACGCTCGATGGTGGTGCTGTCGTAGATAATGTGATCGTAGACGCTGTGCTCCACAGCGATGGCGTTTTTGTCGAGATAGGCAACAAGTTCCTCGCTGTCAAAAATCTCCTGCAGATAATATTCCTCGCCATCCAGCCGTTTGTAGCGGATACCATCGATCTCCATCTTGCCCTGCACCAGCTGCAGGGCTTCCACGAACATCTCGGTCATCTTCTGCGGATTGTTGAGATAATCCTGCACCCGGCCGCTGCGGACCAGGACTTCTGCCACAGACCGGCGGGAGAGAAAGCATTCATCGTCCACGGCACGGAGCAGGTTCGGAAGCCGGTGCCCATCACTCTCGATTTCTTGCGAGCGTTCATATTCTCCGCTGACCGTTACCCCGGCGTGCTCTACATTGACGCGTGCGGTGCGCGTGACAACACGCGCCTTCGGAACTTTTTCCATTTTTGAAAGGGTTTCCACGGCTCTTTCTATCAAAACAGACTCATCCAGCGTAACGCGGTAGGATGTGCGTCCTCTAATTTTCTCCCACAGGGCAAGGAACTCCTTTGATATCATCACTTGTTTTTTCAGCCGTACCCGCACTTCTTTGGAAGCGTCCTGTATCGGCGCACGGGTATTGGCTTTGGCGATCACCATCTCAAATTTCTGCCGGGCGGCTTCAAACTTGGCGGGCAAGTCGAGGGTTCCGGCGGCCAGCGCCGCTTTCATGGTGTCCTTCATCGCGCCGGATTTAGTGACATAGCCTTTTTTCTCGAAGTGGGTCAACAATTCCCGCGCCTCGTCATAGGACATCGTCTGCTCCACTTCGCGGGTTTCCGTATAGGTGAGTTCCGCCACCTTTTCGGCGGTGACTATCGCACCCATCCGTGCGGCGGCTACGGCCTTTTCAATGACAGGCGCCAGGGCAGGCGGCGGTATAGGTGCAGACAACTCGGCGGTTTCGGCTTCCTGTTCAGTAATAGGGCCGTCTGGTGCGCTTTCCTTGACGACCAGCGCTGCCACATAGTCTGCGACCAGCTTTGCTTCACCGCTGGTCACCTTCTTTTCTTCGGTGACGCAAGCGGTATAGGTCAGTCCGCTGAACAGCGATAACTGAAGAATGCCGAACTTCACGCCGGTTTCCTGCTCGATCTCCTTTTGCAGGGTTTCGGCAAATTCGGCAAAGCTCTCGTTGGCCATTACATGCAGGATGTTGATGTTCCTGTCCTCAATGCGCTCGCCGTCCTGATTAACACATAGCCGCAGGCCGCGCCCGACCTTTTGTCTGGCTGTGAATGTGGACCTCTGCTCAATCATTGTGCAGACCTGGAACACGTTGGGGTTATCCCAGCCTTCTTTGAGGGCCGAATGGCTGAATAGGAAGCGCAAGGGACAATCAAATGACAGCAGCCACTCCTTATCCCTCATAATCGTGTTGTAAGTGTCATAATCATCGGCGGTATCGCCGCGCGTGTCTTTGAGGTTGCCCTTTCTATCCTGTGAAAAGTAGCCGTCATGGACACTGCTAACTGTTGCCGGGAATTGGTTGCGCAGCGCGGCGAATTTAGGCAGTGCCAGCAGTTCGGCATAACATTCCTCAAACATCGCGGCATAGACGCCTTTTTCTCCTTCGGCGGTGCGGTACTTGGCGACTTCATCGATGAAGAACAGCGACAGAACCTTGATGCCTTTTTCGGTGTAGCGCAGCTCTTTTTCCAGATGCGCCTCAATGGTGCGGCGGATTTGCGCGCGCTTGATGACGTTCTCGTCAATATCGCCGAATGCCTTGCCCAACCCCAGGAATTGCCCATCGTCAAACTCAATTCCCTCAAACCCGGGCGTGCAGTCGATGCCCGCCACGGTATAACCTTTATATAAATCCCGCTCACCGGAGAGAGCGAAAACGTCCGCGCCGGAGCGAATGGTTAGAGTTTTACGTTCGACCTTTCCGCGCTTTCCTGCCTTGTCGATCTCGATTTTGGCGGAAAATCCGTCCACATTACTCACAGAAATGAGCCGGATGTACGGGCGGTTGAAATCGCTCTCGATCTGATTGCTGGACACGCAAATCTGCTTGACCAACCCCATTTGATAGGCGTCCACCGGTGTGAGGCGGTAGAGCAGATTGACCTTTTCCCGGTGGGTAGCCGAATAACGCAGGACGCACAGCGGGTTTAAGCTGGCAATAGCCTCTTTCGCCTTGGGCGTGTTGTCCACGCTCTGGGGCTCATCGATGATCACGATGGGCTGGGTATCCTGTATATATTTCATCGCCGTCTCGCCGGAAAGCCTGTCCTGCGCCTGGTTGATAACGTTTTCGGCTTTTTTGAAGGCATCGATGTTGATAATCATAATTTCAATGTCGCCGGAGGTGGCGAACAGCCGCACCTGCGACAGTTTTTTGCTGTCATAAATAAAGCAGCGTACCGGGGCGTTGTCGTACTGCGCCGCGAAGTGGTCGGCGGTGATCTGGAAGGATTTATATACCCCCTCGCGGATGGCAACACTCGGCACCACCACGATAAACTTGGTAAAGCCGTACAGTTTATGCAGTTCAAAAATTGTCTTGGTGTAGACATAGGTTTTGCCCGTACCGGTTTCCATCTCCACGCAGAAGGAGCGTGACGGACGGTAGCCGTCTGCCACTCCACCCAATGCGCCTTCGGCGGCGCTTGCCCCAAGCTGGCCGGTTAACTGCAAGCTGTGCCGTTTCTGCACCTCGTTCATATTAACAACGATCTGCTCGTCTGTAAGTTCCAGCGTATTGCGGATGCCCAGGCCTACATCAATAGCGGTCTGCTGCTCGTTGATGATGGTAAAGGTGTCCGTCCGGCGGCTCTGGCCTTTGAAGAGATCGACCACGGCGGCCACGGCGGCTGATTGGAAGGGTTGATGTTTGAATTTGAGGATCATGGGGTCACTTCACCTCTACTTTTAGAGTTCCTTCTTTTAACCAGTCTATTGAAGGCAACGTCATAGCGTATTCGAGTTCACCTATATGGATTATTTTATGGTTTTCGTTATCCGAGATAACTTGTGGATACGTTATTGCCATACGCCATTCATTTTGCAATGTGTACGCTCTGTCAGGTGAAACTGTTTTAACAAAAAGAAATTCTTTTATTTGTTCTTCCCAACTATCTGTTCGTGGAATACTCGATTTTTCGTTCACATATCTTACGTTTTCTGCGTGAATTTTCACATTGTTTTTGTTAGCGTATTCTTCCATTTTTGCCATAAGCTCTCGCTTGCTTAATATAACTACATGATTTCCAAATTGTTCCATGTGTTCTATGACAGATTTTTTGAATTTATATTCATTGGGCGAGATACTTTCAACGATGTTTTCGTCCAATTGTACTGCGCAAAATAAGGGAATTTTATCTGCACCAATAAAACTTTGCGCGATTACTGATTTTGGAGGTAAAGGGAGTTTGATACTTGATGGATTTATTCCTTTTACTTCAAGGCATAAAAAAACCGGCTCATTATCTACGATTTTATGGTATCTATGTCCATCGTACCTATCTCCACGAAAAGAGTCCGGAATGGAGTTAAACCACTTCAATTCGTTCATGTAGATATTACCGGCAAGTATATCTTGTACATACTCTTCCTTTTGGCAAATTTTTATAAGAAAATCCGAATACTGGAGCATAACCTTAACCTCCCTACAGCGTCTTAATGCTAATGCCCAAATCCTTCAGCGTCAGCCGGACATTGCTTTTTTGCTCCGTATTCTCAAAGCACTGCTCGGCGAAGATAATCCGCCCCGGCGCGTAGTCGGCCATCGCGTTCGCGTCCTCCGGGGTGATGCCGGGGGCAAGGCAGACGATAAACTTTACATCCGCGCCCACGCCATAGACCTGCCGACCGTTCGGAAGGTCTATCGATAGAATCGGTTCGCACAGGTCCTGCCCCAGCTTGAGCATGACCTCATAGACCACCTCGACCGCCGTGCGCCCCGGCACCAGCACATCGAGATAGTCCAGCATCCGCTGTTCAAAAAGGGTGGCGGCGTTTTCACCGATCAGCGGGCTGTCGTCCCATATTTTAAGATTGCTGGAATCCAACTGGAACACACGGAAACCTGTGTCCAAGGGGGCTTTTTCTGTTTCGCCCAGTTTGACCTGCCCATCCTGCTCTGATTTGATTTTCGCCCCGGCGCGGCGAATCCGCTCCTTGCCGATTTCGCAAATTGTCGGATACTTTGCATTACCTGTTAATTCCGGTAACTGGACAAGAACAAACTGCCTATTAGCCTTATCTTTTATATTTTGCTGGAATATTGCTTGCGCTGTTGTTGACGATCCTGCAAAAAAATCCAGGATGATATCATCATTATTAGATCCCTGTTCAATTAAAGTTTGTATCAATGATACCGGCTTTGGATAACTAAACAATTTTTCCTCAAATAAATCTTGTAAAATCCTTGTTCCTTCTGTCGTATACCCGACATCAAGCATTGAAGAAAAGCTGGTACTTAAGTTATCAACATTGGCAAGAAATTTCTTTTGACGAGGTCTACCATCTGGCTTTTTAGGCCATAATATTCTATTTTCCTCTATCAGTCGCTGCATTGTTTCTCTGCTGCAACTCCATCCTCTTGTTGGATTTGGTGGATAACTTAAACCAGTTTGAGGGTTTATAACATCGTAGTGCAAATTCGGCCGCTGCTCTATGTTGGCAAGCCCTGTTAAATCAGCGCTGAACCAATCACCCCGAGGATCGTTGTCAGGATTAGAGTATTTCTCTGTATCAATTTCTTTTCCATGTAAAACTGTCTCTGACCTCGTATATGCTAATACATATTCATGATCTGTTGAGGCACGAGTCTGATTGCGGCTATCTGCCATCTGCCTGCGATGCCATATGAACGTAGCTAAATGATACTCCTCCCCAAACACCTCATCACAGAGCTTGCGGAGATTATGCACCTCATTATCATCAATGCTGATAAAGATAACCCCATCGTCCCGCAGCAGATTCGCCGCCAACCGCAGCCGGGGATACATCATATTCAGCCAGTTGGTGTGAAACCGCCCCATCGTTTCGGGGTTACTCTTGGTGGTCTGCTGGGTCACCTCGCGGTACCGCGCCAGAGGATCGGCGAAGTCATCGGCATAGACAAAATCGTTGCCGGTGTTGTAGGGCGGGTCGATGTAAATCATCTTGACCTTGCGGTAATAGCTTGTTTGCAGCAGCTTCAGCACCTCAAGGTTGTCGCCCTCTATGTAGAGATTGCGGGTGTTCTCCCAGTCCACGCTCTCTTCCGGGCAGGGGCGCAGCGTCCCGGTTGACCGCTTTCCGGCCAGTTGCAGGCACTCGGACTTACCCTTCCATTTAAACTCATATTTTTCAAAGTCATCGGTAATATATTCGCCGCACAGGTTCAGCAGCTTGTCAATGTCAAGCCGTCCTTCTGTAAAACATTGCGGAAACACCGATTGGAGCTTCTCACGCTCGGCGGCTTCAATATCCATCGACAGGCCGTCCATTTTTTCGCTATCCATTGTGACTTCCTCCCATCATTTCTATCGCAAACAGCCTGGTAATCTTGGCTGTGAGATTTGCGTTGTCTGTGAGCGCCTGTATCGCGACTTCCGCGTCCGCATCGCTTTTTAACCCGTCCATAAACAGCGACTGCTCGCGGACTTTCAGGTTCTTGCTGGCGGTCGCCTTTCGCTTTTCGGCGTCCACCCGTTCGGAGACGGAACCGGTGCGTGAGAGGGCGTTTTCAATCTGCCGCAGTTCGTTTTTTAGAGATTCGACCTCACGGTAGAGCAGGGATTTTTTCCGCATCGCCCGCTCGGCGATGGCGGCGGCCTCTTCCCGCCTGGCATCGCTGATTTCTAAAACGGCCCGGTCTTTGAAAATTTGTGTGTCAATCAGGGAATCCAATTCATGTGGTCTGCCGCGGCTCGCAGAGCTTTTCAGCCAGCCGGCGGCTCGTCTGCCGGTTTCGGTAAAATTCAGTGCCGGTAACTCCATCAACGCCCGGCATTCCTCATCGGTCAGTGTTTCGCCATTGGCGGTCTTGCCTGTAAATACTGTATACTCGGCCGAGTTTCCCTTTTCGGTCACCGTCACTTCGTAAAAAGCAAGTTTGCATTTCGGCGCGCCAGGCGCTGTGATTGTCCCTTCATCAGCGCACTCGATGTTGTGCAAGACGCCCCGTCCGATGGGGCTTGCCAGGGTAACGCGCCCGAAAACCGGCTTGAAGTCGCTTTTCGCGCCGTAGGCCCGCAGACCGATGTACGGCTTGTTGCGCTTTCCCGTCCAGTAGTAGAAAAGCTGGGGCGGCTCCGAATCGTCCGGAAAAACAGCGGTTTGCTCCGTTTCACTGACGGTATAGCCATGCTCCCGCAAAAGCGGCGAGACCAGTTCCCACAGCTTGGCATTTATTTCGGCGGTGCGGTCTTTGATATATTTCGGCGTGACGGTCACCTTGTTGGCGACATCGCGGGTGAAGGTGGTGAACAGGGCGTTTTCGGCCGCCTGCACCGCATCGGTGTTCTGCTCTTCGTGAGCGGACAATGTCGCCCTAAATTCCGCTTCAATATCCTTCTTATGCCGCGCTGTTTCAAAGGCGGCGGCAAGACCTTGGGCCGCGTTGTCGGTGAAGTTACCGACCACATCATCGCTCATGCCCATGATGCCATCGAATTGCAGGACGCGCTTGTTGATAAGCTCCAGCATCCGCACATCGGCGAAGTTCTGTTTATGAAGGAAGTTCAAAACCACCACATCGTTTTGCTGTCCCTGCCGGTGGCAGCGCATGATCCGCTGTTCCAGCGTGAGGACATTGTAGGGCAGGTCGTAATTTACCACGAAAGAGCAAAACGAAAGGTTGAATCCCTCCGCGGCCACATCGGTGGTAATGAGGATTTCGGCCTGGGATTCGAACCTTTTGATTACGGAATAGTCGGAGCTTTTGCTGCCGTCAAAGACCAGGGTCTTGTAGGTACCCGACAACAGCGTATGCAAGAACCCGAGGGTGGCGAGAGACTCCGTGAAGATGAGCGCCTTGCGGTTGGCGCCGCACTTTTTCAGTTCGGCGAAAGCGAATTTAAGGGCTTTTTGCAGTTCCCGTCCTTTACCCGTATCTTGAGGTCTGATTTCGGACGCAAGGCTTGCCATCTCCAAAAGCTCCGGCTCCTGAGCGCGCCCGTACGCGCGGTCGGCAAGCCCGGCCAAGGCAAACGGCGATGATGAGAGCGCCCTGCTCCACATAAGCGTCAAATCGTAGTTTTCCATCTTGGGGAAGGCCAGCTTGTCCGATTTTTGTAAATACGCCTCCATCAACGCCGCCAGTTTTACTTCTTTGGCGGACAGCGGATAGTTGGCCGTCACGGGTATGCGCTGTGGGATTTTGACGTAGCGCTCCACCTGTGAACGCAGAGTGCGGAAGCAGTAGCGGCTGGCCGTGGCGGTGAGTTCACCGTAGTTCTCCGGCTTTCGGAAATAACGCTTATAAAATTCGTCTGCGTTGCCAAACGCGCCGGTGTCAATAAAATCGATCAACCCATATAAATCCATGATGGAGTTTTGCATGGGCGTGGCGGTTAAGAGCAGCTTAAAAGCGTTGCCGACCGCTTCTTTTAGCGCAATCGTTGTTTTGTTATCCGGCCCTCTAAGCCTGTGCGCTTCTTCAAACACGGCAATGTTCCATTCCACTCGCCCAATCAACTCGGCGTTTTGGGCGGCGTACTCGTAGGTGGTCAAAACCACGCAGTCGCTGTCAAAAGGATTCTTCATCGCCGCGGTTTCACGGTCCAGAGCCTCAAACGGAACAGAGAAGCGGTTTTCCAATATCTCCGTCCATTGCCGCAAGAGCGGCGTTGGGACGATGACCAGAATACGGTCGCGCCCCTCAAAATAAAGCTGGCTGATGACCAGCAGGGATTCATAGGTTTTACCCAGGCTGCCCTCGTCCGCCAACACCGCGCCCTTCAAATACGGCGAGCGCAGAGCGAACATCGCCGCAGCGATTTGATATGGGTAAATTTCGATGTCGGAGGAAGCGTATGCCGGAACCAGCCTGTCCGCACCATATGCAAACTCCGCCAGTTGCCGGGCGGTATACATGGCGTGGAACGGAGACATGGGCATTGAAGCATCCTCCTTCTGAGTATAAATTTCCCATTATTATATCATAATTTGCCGAAAGGAACAAATAAAAAACGCCGGGAGGCCGGCGTTTTGCTTTAAGCGATTAGGGCATTTCATCTATGTTTCATTAAGCGGCTCAATCTCCACAATCTGCTCATACAACAGCACATACTTGCGCATGATCGCCCTGTTGTCGTGATAATGGCCGAAGAACCAATAATCAAACGCGCAGCGCTCCTTGATTTCCTCAAAAAAATCGGTCAGCCGGTCCCGTTGGTACATGCCCCCGCCGATGATATCCGCCACGCTGGTAGGGCAGCAGTGGGAGACAATATAGTCCACCTTCCGACTGCATGCGTCCAGATTCTTTCGGGCTGTTTCGTATTCCTCATTGCTTGGCAGTTCCTCTTTCCACCAGGAAATACGGTTGATGCGGTAGAGGGCCTGCCGCTTATCCAGAGTTTTCCGCCTGTACTTGAAATCGGGATCGTCCGGTTCCAAAATACCATCGTCAATATCGTGGGAGGAGGCTCCGCCCATCGCAAACACGCACTTTCCGGCAATATCAAAGACATGCCCGCGCATCAAATGAATGATACTGTTGCGGATGAAATGCACCTGTCCGCCGTTCCAATCGCTGACCGGCATCTGATACAGGCGGTCAAAGTTCTCGTGATTGCCATCCACAAACAGCGTGGTAAATGGCTTGTCGTTCAGCCAGTCCAGCCAATGCCGTTCCTGTTTGGTGTCGTGCCACAGCCCGAAATCGCCACAGACGATGACGAAATCATCCTTTGTCATCTGCTTTTGTTCGGGGAAAATATCGGTGCTGAACCGGGTGAAATCCCCGTGGGTATCGCCGGTGATAAAAATCATGGATCCATCCCCATCCTTGCCGCGGCTTCGCAGATTTCCACATTGATATCCGTATCCCTGTATTCGCCGTCCAGATAGACGTTGAAGCAATATCCCGGCTCCACGCATTGAATCCCCGGATTCGCTTTTCCCACCTTCTCGCCCAAGGCGGGCATAATTTCGTTCAGAGCGGCGTAATTGGGAATCGTATACCGTGGCGAATAAACCGTATAGGCCGATATCCCTTTGATGACTGCCTGATCCTTCATTGTACGACCCTCTTTCTGTTCCTGAATGTAGTTTTGAAGCCGAAAGAGCTGGTCGGTGCCGTTTCGCACTTCGTCTTCATCCTGTGGATGCTATTACTATCTGGATTGTAACGGATGTGGTTCCATGTTCACCCACGGGCAGTGATGAGCTTATCAAATTGGAATTTAAAAGAAAAAAATTATATAAACAAGCGCCTTATCGCTTTATTACGAATTGTACCAAATACCTGCATTGATAAGAAGCATCTTCTACAGGACTAAGAATAAATTGCCATCAATCGGGCATCAAATGGCTGAGCTATGAACAATCACTCTTTATTATGGCAAGCGCACCCGCTTGTGTCACCCATCATGCTGCAATTCGGTTCGAGTCCCTCTTCTTTCAAAATCCCCGTTCCCCAATCGAACATAGCTTCCAGTATAGGACGCAAGCTATCGCCCTTATCGGTCAGAGAATACTCCACCTTTGGCGGCACAACGGGATAAACCGTTCGAGTGAGTAGGCCGTCTCCTTCCAATTCCCGAAGCTGCTGTGTCAGCATTTTAGGCGTGGCCTCCGGCACCAGCTTTCTGAGTTCTGAAAATCGGATTGTCCTATCCATCAGGTGCCATAAAATCAGCGCCTTGTATTTGCCGCCAATCAAGTGTAGCGTGGCTGATACAGGGCAGTTATATTTTTGTCCAATTTTCCCCATGCCTTCAGATCCTTTCACAGTATCATTTTAGGTACTATATTACAAAATAGTGCGTTCTTGTAAAAATAAAATTTATGGTTATAATAATATCAGGTGCAAATAGCTGTGTCAAGACCGTGTGTAGGGAGTGATTAAATGGAAAATGTATATTTTAATATAACCGGCATGACCTGTTCGGCATGTTCCGCCCGAATTGAAAAAGGGCTTTCCAAACTGGAGGGAGTCGAAGAAGTCAACGTAAATTTGCTCACGAACAGCATGTCGGTGGTGTTTGATTCCGAAGCCGTCAGTGCGGGGCGGATTGTGAAAAAAGTAGAGGATATAGGATACGGTGCATCGCTCAAAGCCGTTGCCAAAAAGCAAGAAGCCGTGCCAGAGGACACCGCCCAAACAGAAATCCGGCACATGAAAAACCGCCTGATTATTTCGCTGATTTTTACGGTCCCGCTGTTCTACATTTCAATGGGCGAAATGCTCGGCTGGCCGCTTCCGGCTTTCCTGTCCGGTATGGAAAACGCAGGCGTGTATGCGTTTACGCTTCTTTTATTGACGCTGCCTGTGCTGATTGCAAACCATAGATATTTCCGGATCGGATTCAAAAACCTTTGGAAACGCTCGCCCAACATGGACTCATTGATTGCTATCGGCTCCGGCGCGGCGTTTGCCTACGGCATCTACGCGATTTACCGAATCCTGTGGGGGTATGGTCACGGCGATATGGCGGCGGTTCACAGTTTTTCCATGAATTTGTATTTTGAATCGGCAGGCGTGATATTGACGCTTATCACGCTTGGCAAATTCTTTGAGGCAAGAGCCAAAGGGCGCACCTCCGATGCAATCAAAAAGCTGATGAATCTGGCCCCAAAAACCGCGACCGTTTTGCGCGGCGGGAGCGAAGCGGAAATCCCGGTGGAGGACGTGATTACCGGCGATGTTATCATCGTCAAAGCGGGCGGTGCCGTGCCGGTGGACGGAGTAATCGTTACGGGTTATGCGGCCATAGATGAGGCGGCTATTACCGGCGAAAGCCTGCCTGTTGAAAAAAAAGAGGGCGACAAGGTAACGGGCGGCACAGTGGCAAAGTCCGGTTATTTCAAAATGGAAGCAAGAGCGGTTGGAGAGAACACCACACTGGCGAAGATCATCCGGCTGGTGGACGAGGCGACCTCCTCTAAGGCTCCCATCGCAAAGCTGGCCGATAAAATCAGCGGGGTTTTTGTCCCAGTTGTGATTGCCATCGCCATAGGCGCATTTGTCATATGGATGCTGCTCGGTCATGGCTTTGAGTTTTCGCTCACTGTCGCAATCTCCGTTCTTGTCATCTCTTGTCCCTGTGCGCTGGGGCTGGCCACTCCCACGGCTATTATGGTTGGAACCGGCAGGGGTGCGTCTAACGGAATACTGTTTA
>Ga0153947_1001087_pt1 | contig 13006 bp, 22 predicted proteins | sample TSNJ031MetaG_FD_104697 | JGI IMG/M metagenome (GOLD analysis project Ga0153947, IMG submission 104697) | Attine ant fungus gardens microbial communities from New Jersey, USA - TSNJ031 MetaG | ecosystem: Host-associated > Fungi > Mycelium > Unclassified | place: USA: New Jersey, Wharton State...
CCCTTGTCAAGATCGTCCAGATCGAGAAGAAACTTGATGTTCATCAAATTCATGACCATGATTTCATTTTTGTGTTTTTTTTTAGGTTTGATTTTCCCTCTTCTTCTCTACGCGGAAAAAAAAGAAGATCTCAGGGTGCACGATGGGACAATGCGGCGCGGCAGAAGGTCATGATAACCATCCATCAATCGGGCGTGTGTGTGTGTGTTCCTTTCCAAAAAAAGGGGTATCACAAGACACACCTTTGCACCGGCGTATGGAGGACCCATTATGAGATGGCTAATGCAACACACATGCAAACGAGCGAGTCCTATAGAAATAGCTTATGCGGAAATGTGACTGTCATGGGTCATTTGAACTCACATTGAAAAAGATCTCTTTAGCGACGACGTCATTCTCATCCCAGTGGGAGACCATATCTATTCTAAACGAGCCCTCCTCCAATCAGCCACGTGAATTGTTTGTTTGTGAGTAGTTAGGACGATGTACCTTCCTCCCTGACCCAAGTTCCTTGTCGTCTGTGTCATCACAACATACTTGCTAACAAGTGGAAAGCCGTCAACCAAGGAGAGAAGCAACAGTGAACACGACGTACTATCCATGAGGCTGAATCTCCAACATACGCTCCTTGACCCGCTCTCCAATCTCCTTGTTCCATCCTTTTATACGGTCGTTTTGGTCTTTAATGTCAGGCCATGTGTTATCTTGAAATGTGGCCAAAAGAAGTTTCTTGATATAAACTCTTAGTGATTCTGAGTCGAATTTGCATGTTGGTTTCGGGGAGGCGGCAGTGGAACGAAGAGGAAGGGGAGAACGAAGACCGGTTGGGGAACGGGTGTAGGAGGATGACATGAAATTAATGTCTGAAAGCAGGATGGAGTGGGTGTTGTTGGTTGTTTGGCTGTACTTTTAGGCGCTTTAGTTCATGCTCATGCTCATGCTCGTACGTGATGACTCCCATCAGCTTTCCGTCTGAAAATCATTTTCAGGGGATTAATGAAGACTCGCAGCACTACTCTGCAGCATTTGATACCAGTGCATCATTTACCATGAATCCGCTTTCCTCTCACCCTCCACGGACACCAAGGACAAGCCAAAAGGGTGAGCAAGAAAGTAGAAAAATTGTGCAAAGAATGGATATGGACGAGGAGGAAAGACGCGTTCGGAAGGAGGATGTGTGGAGGGAAGTATTTCTGACGAGTTATGGTCGTGACAAGGCATTTGTAGGTGGATTGTTTGTGTTAAACTTAATACTGAGAAGGTGGATGGTAGAAAGTGATTCAGTATTCTATTCGTGTGTGTCTACTGTTCCATGGGCGAGTTGCTACTTTTCGGAGGATATCTGCAGGGTTGGTGAAAGGGTTGAGGTCAACAGCATCTGGACTGTCGATGACGAGGTTGGTGTTTGCTGTTAATGGAACAGGTGCAGGTGCTGATGGTGGACTGCAGGAAAACGTTACTGCTGTTTAATTGGCTGGAACCCCTGACGGAGATAATGAAACAAGAAGGAATACCGTACACTACTAAAGGGAGCAAGGAGGCATTGCTGCAGAGGGTGTTGTACGCGCCGCCACCGGTGCTGCTTGAGTTTGTGAACGCGGTTGCGGATGACGTGGGGACGTGGTCAAAGCTGGGGTTGCTGGGAAAGAAGACGGGGGAGTGGGCAGGACGGGTGGCGGACTGGTGTTGGTTTATGTCTACATGGGTGGGATTGGCAAAAAATGGACTGGAGCGGCAGGTTGTTCAGAGGCAAAAGGAACAAGGTAAGATAGGACAGGGACTGGGAGAGAGAGCCCAACTAAATTGTGATAGTGGAAGAACGATTATACCGGGACAGTGTAAGCAGGGCAGGGACGAGGACGAAGGAGGATGAAAAGGAATTGGAACAGCTGGAAGAGGATGGGTACTGGCTGGGGATGACTCAGGCGAAGCTAATGATGGATTTGATATTTGTCTGTGAGTGAGAGAACTGGTGATAGAGAGGGATGGCTGACTGGGCTGTGCAGCGTATGATGTGTTCAAGATCCGGCGGGGTCAGGACACGGTGCAAACAGTGACAGGACTAACGTCGGGTGTTTTGAGGTGAGCCGAGTGTGGACAACGGTGATAAACGGAACTGACGGTGACGGCAGCTGTGCGAAAGCGTACCATCGACACCGCGCTTACAAAGTAGATAATGAACTAGTATTATTTTTTGGATTCGCGGAGGGCGGCAAGCTGGGCCTCGAGGGCTGCGACGCGATGAGTAGCATGGTCCATGTATTTCTCATGAGCCAGGGTGAGCTGGGTGAGCTGGAGACCCTGCAGGAGATGAGCGACAGTGAGGGCGAGGAGGAGATGGACGTACGAGATGGACGGCAGAGGCGAGGAGGAGGACGGGGACGGTGGCGGGGAGGATTTGAGCGTACCAGAGCACATGGCGGCGAGTCATGATGAGGCGTGGGAAAGCATGGCCTGGCTCCCGCTGGTTGTGTATGGCTCCTCCACCGTCGCTTTTCTCCTCCTCGCCGTCCTCTGCAGGCCCCAGCTCTTTCGTCGTCAGTCTCCCTGTCCTCTACGCTCCTCACTGCTCACTCCACACAGTCCTCGACAGCCTCGCCGCCGCGCTCGCCGCCCACCCCCACGGCCAGCCCATCCTCTTCCTCCTCATCCTCCTCACCACCATCCGTCAGTCTTTTCATTGTCTTCGCTCCTCTGCTCATCTCTCTACAGCCCCCCTCCCTCTCTACTCCACCCTCATCCTCTTGTCAGGCTACACCTACGGTCCCTGGGTCGGCGCTCTCATCTCCTATTTCGCCGCTCTGTCTGGCGCCATCCTCGTCTTCACCCTCTCTCGTTCTTTCCTACATACCTCCATCACTTCTTGGCTCAATGCCTACCCCCCTATCAAGCGTGTCGTCCGTGCTATCGAATGCCGCCCAAAACTTCTCTTTCTCATCCGCCTTGCCCCATACCCGTACAATGTCATGAACTGCCTCCTCGCTGCTGCGCCTTCTCTCTCCCTCCACACCTATACCGTCTGCACTGCTCTCTCTCTCTTCAAGGTCATCATTCACACCACCATCGGCGCTTCCATCCACTCCTTCAGTGACTATCACCAGGATCACGCCCTTCCCAAAATATGGACAGCTGCTGGTATCCTTCTCTCCATCGCCATCCTCATATATCTCTCTGTCATCGCTCGCAGAGCAGTCGACGACCAGTTACACAATGACGATGACGACCTCGAACATGCTCCTCCAATGGCAGAATCCCCCTTTCGTTCTCATCACCCCGCATTGATTCCGCTTGAGCCAGAAGCTCAATCATAGACTTAGATATCTAGGATTACTATTTAAGCCTGTACTATACTTACATGCAACATATCACCATACACACACATACACACACGTGTGTGTGTCTTGCCCCCTCTTTCAAACCAGGGTGCTCTCGGCTGCTCCTAAAAGTTGGCTGATCGTGGTCATTTCCGACCGAGCTTCTTCTCTTTTGCAAACTCAGGGTTTCCATCACAAAATCCTAAATATCTTGCTTTCCAGCCTTTACCATTTTCGTTTCTGTTTTTATTTCCTCCGGGAGAGTGGAGTTTAGTAGGAGGAGAAAAAGAGAGAGAGGTAAAGGAGAGGGTTTACTATTAATGAAAGTGATAATAAGGTTGTCTTTGTGTGTTGTATGTGAGAATCACCGCCGTGGTATCGTGTGATGATTTATATTTTACACACGCCAAAAGATTTTCACACGGATTCCAAGCTTTCAAATTATGCCCGAGTGGGTATAGTGTGCCCATTGAAAACAAAGAAACTTGGCTTCGGCACCCGATGATGAATGATAATGATAATGACTCAAAAGCCCTACGAGAGAAAGAGAGAGAGAGAGACGGACGGATTGGAATGCCCTTGAGAGTCTTTTTTTTTTAACCTATATATATATCAAAGGTTGCACATGGAGCATGTCAATGGAACTACTCTTAATCATCGGCATCAATCACTCACCCCCCATTCAAACTATAATAATAAAAGATGTCATGTTCATGTCCCTATTACAAAGGGGGTGACGGGGATTCAAAAAAACACACACACACTCAATTCCGATCTATTCACGACCAAAAAAACAAGAAAAAAGACACGCACACACACAGACCCGAGTTTCAAAAGAAATAAATAAAAAACCGACCGTGCTATATAGACTTGAACACCGTTGACTTGGGTTATATGATTGATTGATTGATGTTGATTGAATTAGTACTTCGGAGATTCGGAGTTGGGTATACTAAATTCTCCCTTTCTCCCTCTCCCCCTCTCTCTCGATCCTAGCCCCCTGTCGCTCTGCCTCTTTGTCTCTCTACGGCATTCGAGAAACAGTCACCGATGGGGGCGGGTGCGTGAGAAAGAGAGAGAGAGAGAAAGGATTAGGGAATCCATCAATGACGCATGAAAGGCGGAGTCTACTCTTTTCTCCTCTCCTCTCTCTCGGCTCCACTACTTTTCGATCAGAACTTCTTTCCGGAAAACCATAACATGATCAAATCTAAATCCAAATCACATCTCAACAACAACCACCTCAACAGCTAAGCAAAAAAAGGGGTGGGTAGGAAGGGTCCTCGTCACCATCATGTCAGATATCAAATATCAGATCTCTATCAAAAAGGCCTTTCCTCCTCCCTCCCCCCAGAAAAACTGGAAGGAAATCGACCCGATCTAGTATGGGTTATATATAGAATCATGTCTCAAATCAGTTCGGTTCATCACACAAAAGACATGGCTGATCATCCCATCTTGCATGTCCCAAAACAAACTACACCAGACACAACATCATTTTCCTCAATAAATAGATAAAACCGACCCAGGTCAATGGGAGAGAGAGAGAGAGAGCGAGAAAGCGCATTTAGAGCGGAAAAACCAAAAAACTAGTCCATGTCATTAAAAATAGACGCAATGTCATCATTCGAAAAACCAAACACGTGGACGGACGATCCCGAACAGGAGGAGGTTTAGCTCGTCTCTAAACAAAAGGAAATCTCACCCCGCTCAAAGTGCCCGCCCTTCCGTCTGGTACGAGAAACAAAAAAAAACCTATGTAGGATATGACATTGCCTATATCAACTTTACATAAAAGGCCTAGACTTTTTTCCAAAAAAGAAAAACACACATTGGATCAAACGTCATCAGCAACATGATCCACAAGGAAAAAAAAATCACGGAATTATCGCGGCAGAAAGGTCCTCCTCCCAAAAAAAGGAAATTGCTGAAAACTCCGGACGATTGATGACGATTTCTCCATCGAGCTTTCCATTCCTCACACAACCCATTGGGGATACTACACCAAAAAGAAAGCATTTTTTTTGTTCGAAGAAAGCAGCAAATCTATGCACAAAAATCATCTTTTTTACCCCGACACATTTGGTTGACAGCACACAAGAAAAAAATATCTAAAAACTAGTAAATCACAGCGCGGTTTTTTTTTTCTCATGCCGCTCTCAGAAGGAAAGGAAAAGATTGGTATACAGGGTCAAAAGGTAACGACCGAACGGTTCAAGATAATACACAGAAACACCAATTTTGTTGGGTTGAGGGTGGGTATATCCTCCAGCAAGAGCATGGCAATCATAGAGGCACACAAAGCAAAAAGTCCGACAGCAACTTTGCGAGAAAGCACAAAGATAGATAGCAAAAGATTTCAGAAACGGGTTATAGCTTGCCTAGATCTCTCCGGCAGCCTTGTTGTAGTGTTGAGCATGTTGAGAAAGGTGCTCGCTCATTGGAACAAACCCGAAGTCGGGCGAGACTGATTCCAAACTAGTCAGTAAATTCAGTCAAACTTGCTCACGTCGAAGGAAGAGCATCAAGATACGGGTGAGAGAAAATACTCACACCGACTGATATCCGTTTCACCGTTGTAGTTGTCAGAGACAGGAGGCGTGTTCGCCTGGGATGATGAGGTATGGGATGCAGCAGATATCGACGAGGTAGAAGTGGATGGTCGCACGTTGCGATGAGCCCAACCATGAGAATCATTCATGGACTCGACATTGTTCGCATGATTGACAGCACCCGGTAAAGCAGAATAGGCAAACTCGGCCTGTGGTGGAGTAAAACCATATGTGTCAGGCGCTGAAGGGAATTGCATCATACTCCTCACTCTAGGGAGCCCCGATGACTGATGTTCATCAGTTGGTTGGGGAGAGGCTGAAGGACGCTGGTCAGAGTGGTCGTAGGGGTTGGGGTAGGGGCTCATTGCATGGCTATGTCGCCGATCTCGGCGTACACTGAGAGAACCTGTAGGAAAAGCCGACTTGGACGATTGAGGACGGACTGGGGAGCTGGGTCGGTGATGGCTAGAATTAGGCCGGGAGTAATCATGGAGATCTTCCGGGTATGGCATAGAAGACATGGGCGAGATAGAGTACCCGGTTGCTGGGCGACTATCAGGTGAGACGGAGGAATTTTGGTCATGCATCGGCATGGATGAGAAGGGAGAACCATATGAAGTGTTGATCGTGGGTGTAGGCCGTGAGTAACCACTGCCACTGGGATTAAGAAGGGAAGACAAACTCCCACCATGACTAGACGAGTTTCCGCTATTGGCTGAGTATGAACCCCAGTGATTTTGTTCAGGATAGGAATAATGGGGCGAAGAGACGATGATTTCGCGACTGGCACTAGAGTAAGGCATGGTGAAGGGGCCGGAGGTGGGTGACTCATCTATTGGGGTGTTGAGATGGGAGGAATGATAGGAAGCAGGATGTGATATGTGGGGAGGATCTGAAGGAACGGTCAAGGGGGGAAGGGCAGAACGGGGGTAGCCAGTGTTCCCCCAACTATTTGCACCGGGGTGGTTGAGGGGGGTGAAAGGGCCCGGGGCGGATAAACCTCTGGCCCGACCGTGGATCGAAGGGGAGGCCATTTTGATGTGGGAAGCGGCGGTAGGACTGGTAAGAGAGATAGAACCCATCGGGATAGCGGAGCGCGGAGGAGGGATAGGCTGTTGGTCATGAATGTCACGTTTGCGAGGCTTGGGAAGACGGGGAGGAACGCGACGCTTAAAATTGGCGACGACCTCTGGAGGAGAGTGACGGTTGAGGGTAGGGTGGGCTGGAGACAAGATGAGCAAGACGAGAGAGGAAAAAGAGGGGTATTTACACCAAGTGCTTGCATCGGGGTCGTCTATAGCGGGATCGACATTGCGCAAGTTAACCTTGCGCATGAAGCCATAGATCTAGAAAGAAGAAGAACATGGGATTGGGGAGAGAATTAAGGAAGTGAATGAAAGAAGACGGACATTTAGTTGCCGGGAGAAGCTCGCGAATCTTGATTGACGATAAATGCTTGGAAGGACATGGAGAGCGAGCTGCTCTGGGCGCTCGACGATGATGTGCTCGCCAGCAGGGTCCCAGCGAATCATGTGGTGGTTCTCTGGGCGCTCGAGGAGGCTGGGAGGGGTGAGGGGGGTGTTGAGCGAGAGAAAGCAGGACGTACGCGTAGAGCTTTGTGAGAAAGGTGGCCTGAGGCTTGGAGTCCGGTTTTGGAGGCTGGTGGTCGGGAGGAGACTTTGGGGGGCTGTTGGGCTCGTTGTGGGAGTCGTCTGAGCCGGAGTTGCTGGAGGCGGAGTGGGGCATGATGTTGTTGTAGAGGATGTAGTCGTCGTGGCGTGTGCGGGAGTGTGGAGGGGGGTAGAGATCAGCCATTGGGAGGCGGGGGAGGGACAAGCAGGCTAAGTAGGAAAGCGACGGTGGAGAAAGGGAGAGTTCCGGCGTACGTAAACCAGACACAAAGAGAGATGCGCGTCGACTCTGCCAAACTCACATCCACGGCCCGCAACACAATGCGCCAGATACCGCGACTCCCAATTATAGCTCCGCCAAGCTCTTGGGTCCCATCTCAGATCCTGGGGGAGATTCCCGAGGCGCCGAGGCGAGTCACCGTCTCACTCGGCTCCTTCCGGTCCACTCCCCCTCTTTGCCAGTTTCCGCCCGAGCTTCTTTCCTTATCAGGCGCCTGCCACCCACCGACCTGCTCTGGGATCCGCACGCGGCACAGTTGCTGTCCAGCCCAGTGTCTTCCAATGTTATCAATGATGTACATGCAGAAACAATCATCAATCTAGTCAATAAAATATTTCAACCCATTTCCTATGTCATTCAGAACCTGTGCGTACGAGAACGGCGACCTCCCCATCAGATATCTCCGTCGTAATGCAGCGTCACACTCGAGAATGCCCCAAACAGATCCTCCGTCCCAGCTCCTCCCACTTTGCCACTGCTCCCCGATCCGCTCTGCTCTTCGAAGTGAAGAGAGTTCGATTCCTTGATATGTCGCAAGTTCCCGCTCTCTCCTCCACTCGATCGTGTCACGGGTGTAATCTGCCACATCAGCACCACATGAAGAAAAAACAAAAAAAAACTCACCGGCGGTCGACTGTTTCGCAGCAGGCCCCAGTTCACCTTTGAAAACCACTTGTGCTGTTTCACTTCGCTTGCACCACTTCGGCTCCCCAGTCGCGTTCGCTCGTCCTTGTCCAGCAAGCGCGTGATGCAATCCTTAGCCGCCCTGCAAAGCCAATTTCAGCCAATCACGGTCATTCACTCCGCATCAACATCGTCCAACTCACTGTGAAACTTTCGGCGTCTCACGGAATTGCACTGCCGCCTTGCGGATATTGTTGAAAGTATCATTACGTTCTTGCCCTTTGAAAGGGGTCGTTGCGTACTTTACACCAACAAAGGTAGAAAATACGTCAGAAACACGCAGTATATCTGAAAGCCATGGTTAATACGTACAATCATCTCATAAATGAGGATACCCAACGTCCACCAGTCTACCGCGGCCGTATGGCCCTGAGCCGCGATAACCTCAGGCGCAATGTACTCTGCGTTTGGTCAAAATATGAGCTTGCATCCAATTAGCCCAAGCACCGCGGCACATACCCTCCGTCCCCACAAATGAATTCGTCCGGAAATTAGCCGTGCAGCTCATCGTATCAACCAGCGGTAACTATCAATCAGTGAGTCCCTGTTCGACTGAGCATAATCGTCGCCACTTGCTCCATTCTGCTCAGAGTGCACCAGCCCAGGGAGTCCTGCCGGTTCCTTTGACTGCTTCGCAAGATCAAAGTCCGATAGCATTATGTGTCCCGACTGGTGAAGTAAAATATCTGTCCAAATAGATTGTCAACTGAGGGGATCCTTCCGCGATTCAAACCTCCTCCACCCACTTTCAGGCTTGAGATCACGATAAATAAATCCCATGAGGTGCAGATATTCCAATGCTGCAACCACCTCCGCGGCGTAAAACCGCGCTCCATCCTCAGGCAAGCACTTGCCTTGCCTAGCTTGAAGCGCACGGAAGAACTCTCCGCCCGAGCAATATTCCATGCAAAAGTATAGATATCCTTCCGACTGAAAAGAATGATACAGTGTCACAATAAAAGGATGATTTGCTGTTGCCAATATTTCTTGTTCTGTTAGTGCTCGCTTGATCTTTTTCCGTTCGATCATCTCTCTTTTAGATAGCACTGCGGATCAAAGCCAGTTCAGTTAGTGCTGTCACCCCAGGAGATAATGAAAGCTAAGTAGCTTTTACCTTTCATCGCAAAAAGCTTGTGGGTCTTCTTTTCCCGTACAAGGTACACCCTACCAACGTCCCCCTTCCCAAGCATTCTGATCTTGACGAAATCCGAAGGGCCAACTTCGACCTAGCGGGTATCACTTGAGAACCTGATGCATTAAATTGACGGACGATGGTCTTTACCTCCCGGACTTTAATCGAATTGCTCGAGTAAGTTCTTTTGAACGCAACTTTGCCTGAACTCTCCTCCGCCCCGCTGGGTCGATCCTTCATAGATAGTACGGATGCTGTCGCGGGAGGTGACAGCAGTCCATTAGCACCTCTTGACGACGACGAAGACAAGGTTTCAAGAGAGTCTGTTCCTTTCTCATAACTCGGTGATAGAGGAGGCACAGGAGGTATCGCGTCACCCGGAGCCAGAAAGCCATTCTTTGTCGTGGCTGGGGAACGCAGGCCAGTGAAGAACATGCCCTTAGCATTCGGAGCAGACGCAACGCGACGGATGAATCTCGAAGCCATTGCTTTAGGGTTCAGGGGTATTCCTGTACGTGAGCGTAGCGGGGTTGGAGAGGGAATATACGATGTTGAAGTCTGCAAGGGATGGGCCTGTGTCCCTTTACCACGAGGAGAGCCGGTGCTCTTTGAGAGAGCGATTCTTTGTTTCTCAGATTTGATATGGGGTCGTGCATTAGCGGGAGTCCCTGTCGATGAGAGTGTCCCTACTGATGGAACTGGGCGGTTATGGTGGGCCATAGCTGGGGCAAAGACTCGATGGGGAGAGGACACAAAGCGACTGCGCGAGTCGGGTGGACTGGAGTCTGTAGACTGGGTCGTGGAAGAGTTGTAGGAGGACCTTTGGTCGGATATAGACGCAGGAGATAGTGTGGGTATTGCAGTTGCGGGAATACTCATGCCACGTCCCGAGGCGGGTGAAGGCGGCGACAGGGTATCAAAAGTCAGTGAAGAGGCATTGGAGGGTATTCTCTTGTTAGAGGCAACTGGAAAGCGAAAGACGGACTTCCAAGAGGAACTCTGGGACTTCTGTGGGGTGGTGGGAGAGGAAAGGAAACCAAGGTCGGAGGGGGTATTGAGGGAGGGAGAAGCCATGGAAGGCAGCTCCAGCAAGGAGAAGCTGGCAAACTCAGGGATGAGCCATTATCAGTTACATAAGCCATCCTCAAATTCCATGGCAATGTGCTGCAATGTCCAGGCTGCCGCCCTCATGGTGAACAGCGTTCTGTCGCTGCCTCTTGAGTCCTTGGATCTTCTTTGGCATCTATCGCCAGGGACTCGGTGGGTTCACAAGTGAGATTTCGAACTCGGGTAGAGTCTTTGTATGTCAGAGGCACCCGTTCCCATCGGTCTCGTCCCGATCATCCTCTTGATTAAACCTGACAACATTACCCCTAGTACGATTGACTCAGTGTTGTCGTCGAAAGATAATTTTTGTGCACCGGATTTGCCCGGTACTCGAATACGTTCAAGTGATTTTATTCCAATCAATCAACCAGTCCATCAAACTGTCCTCAAGGTATTAAGTGCTGCTCTTAAGGAGATCAAAAATTCCGCTCCAAGTTGACATTATATACGACGTTAACGCATCATAACTCCTACAATGGTGGACAAACGATCTTTGGTCAATAGTGAATCTTGTCGTTTCCTCAAGATCACATTCCAACGTCATAGGTACACGTTGCAAGTCGGACGGAACGTCCCATCCCGTAACCTCCGGTCCACAGTCTATGAACAGGTCCCAAGATGAGCTGAGAAGATTCTCAGGATCTTCTAGGGCAAGTCCCGGCGTATATTTCAATACATGGCAAGGTGAATTTCGATCAATGATACAAATGATACATTCTCATGGCGTCACGCCACACTTCGATGGACAGCTGTTGAACAACCTTAAAATCCTGATCGCATTTGCAAACAAATGCGGGTAACGACGACCTCTCTTTCTTCTGCGCGCTATCTTCAAGTCGACAATGTCTCTCTTATTCTTGAAAAAAAATTCCTCCAAGTCTGAAGCTCACACATTGAGACTCTCACCGAGAGTCTCGGACCCGGCCGGCGTCATTCCGACGACCGATGAATACGGAAAATGACAACCACAAATCGACGATATCAAGCAAATCCGCAGACAACATGTGCGAGAGATTCGCAAATCTAGACCCTGTAATTTTGTTCCTTTTGTGCATCGTCTCATAAAGGCGCTGCTGAAGCTAGTCGTTGTTTCCAGGGCCAGGTCGGAATTCCCGGTTAGCTCACTCTACAAGACCCATAAAAGTTACTTTGGCATCGAATCTATCCCCCTCCCCCTCGCCCCCTCTTCATGTTCGTGTCCCGGAGGTCATCTGTGTCGGAAACGACTTCCCTTTTTGAAAACTCTCCCCCTTCCTACCATAGCATTGATGATGTCCCAGAATCAGAGGCATGCTCGGATCCCCCACTTCTTAACCAGTTTTCAAAATGGGATACCTGCTGGATATTGGCAGGGCTTTGGTCTGTGGTGCTCCTGGGCGCATTCGATGGTCAGTGTAAATCAACTTATTTCTATTCTAACAATTCAAAATCCTGCCAGGAACCGTCGTTGCAACGTTGCTTGCGCCCATCGGAAGCGAGTTTAATGCTTCAAACCAATCATCGTATATCGGGACTTCATATTTGCTATCAGTGTGCTGTTTCACCCCCTTATATGGTAATTTTTTAGGCAAATGAGGGAAGAACCACACAAGCTCAGCCATTGTCTACAGGACGCCTCGCAGATATACTGGGTCGGAAGGGTGCGATGGTGCTGGCATTAACACTCTTCGGTGAGTATTTTTTTTTTCGCACAATGCAATTCATCCACCCAAAGCAATCTTTCCCACAAACGATCGATTGAACTTTCTTAATGTCAAATTTCCGAGAGGATCCTGTTGACCTCTCCTTGATTGCGTAGGTTCCGGCACTATCCTTTGTGGAATCGCTCCATCCATGAAATTTTTGATATCTGCTCGGGCATTGGCCGGAATGGGTGGCGGAGGGTAAATCTTTACTTGATCATATTTCTCAGGTGTTCAATTTCAATCTCGGTTTCTCAGCGTTATGACAGGTATTTTTTACCCTAAAAACCCGATGATGAGCAACAGGTTGATCAGCGTGTGCTTCAGTCTCGAGCATAACCGTTTCAGACTTCATCCCATTGTTAGTAGTTCGAAGCTTCCCATGAGTTTACCATCTCTGACCATTCTTTTTTCCTCCTACAGGAAACAGCGGGGACTGTATCAAGGGATGGCAAACATGTAATCTGATTTTTTGCTTCATTATGGATTGGCGGCTCACGTAATACAGATTGTTTGGACTCGGTGCAGGCTTGGGAGGTCCTCTGGGAGGCTGGGTACATGATACATTTGGTTGGTAAGTGCGTCAATCCTTCAACAAACTTTTGGCTCACTTCGCCGCAGGAG
>Ga0153947_1001100_pt1 | contig 12939 bp, 9 predicted proteins | sample TSNJ031MetaG_FD_104697 | JGI IMG/M metagenome (GOLD analysis project Ga0153947, IMG submission 104697) | Attine ant fungus gardens microbial communities from New Jersey, USA - TSNJ031 MetaG | ecosystem: Host-associated > Fungi > Mycelium > Unclassified | place: USA: New Jersey, Wharton State...
GAGAGCTTTCTTGTAGAGTTCATTTCATTGCAAACACTTACGGTCAGAGTTTTGCTGTTTGCGACTATATCATTAGTAATCATCCATATTCTGTTTAAAGAGCATTTTTTGATTAAACTATTTATCGTGTTACTCAGCTACTATATATTTTTAATCAGTGACATAATTGCCGGCAACTTGATGTCCCTGATATATAACGTCAACATTGAGTATGTGATTTCTGGCACATCCAACCTTCCGATAATTTTTGCGATAATTTCCAAGATAATCACCTTGTTTCTATTTTTGTCATATGTTCACTTTTTCAAAAAAATAAGTTTTGATATCCCGGTCAAGTATTGGGTTAGCATGGACTTGATCATTGGTTCTTTCATGGTGATTATCAATTTTTTTATGTCAATAAATGGTACGTTGCAAAGTCAAAGCTCTTATTACTCAATGCAGATTTTCAGTATATCAACATATTTCCTCATATTATCTATTTTGACAATTTATTTTTTTGGTGAGATTTGCTTATTTTATCAAAAAGAACAGCAACGTTACACGCTTGAATTGAATAATAAAGCTTTGGAACAGCAGGTGGTCTTTCAAGAAGCTTCTGTATCTTATTTAAAAAAAATCAGACACGACATACAGAACAATCTCATAAATATTTCTTTTTTAATGAAAGAAAACCATATTGAGGAATCTATAGAATATATCAATGCAATTACATCCACGTTGGAAATGACGAAATCAATAACCTGTTGTGGAAACAAATACCTTGATGCCATCCTGAACTATACCACGGTGTTATGCAAAAGAAACCGCATTGATATGCGGTTCATTATTGACGAAGTACCAGAAGTAAGCGTTGCTCCTACAGATCTGTCTGCGATTTTTTCTAATGTGCTGAACAATGCCATAGATGCGAATTTAACGCTCAACGAAGCAGATCGATATATTTCACTGAAGATGTTTTGTTACAAGAATTATCTGTCGGTTATTGTGAAAAATCCGTATATCCATACAATCAATGAAAAAGATGGGTTATTAATCACGAATAAAAAAGACAAGTCTTTTCATGGTTATGGGGTCAAGTCGATAAGAAGCTCTGTTGACCGTTATGGAGGGATTTTCAAGTATTCATACAAAGACAACGTGTTTACTGTAATGATCATGCTATCTATAACCCTCAACACCGATTAAAAAGGACCGGGGGGTTATCATTCGGTCGAAAATAGATACCATTCGGTTAGCTTCACATGTTTATGCTGTGTATGCGTAATGATTTTTATTCTTGTAGAGCGGTATCAGTTTGAGGCTGCACTTGACGAATTGCAGGGAACTGACTTTCCGATTATAAGCAACCGCAGAAGGAATTAAACAAGTCAGAAAGACTAGAGAAGAATAGAATACTTCTCCAGTCTCTACTTGCAACTATATCGCCCACATAAGGCTCTTACCGCGCCGTAGCACAATTATCAAAATACAGCAGCGGGTCCACGCGGGACCCGTTTCCTAACCATTTTTGTTGCGACGCACGGTAACGCCTGAATTGGGAGAGGAACCGCAATCCATACAGAATTCCCTGTACAAATTGGTAACTTTATTCCGGCACTGCTTTTTCTCCATCGCCATCCCTCTGTTTCTATCCGATCCATTCCCGGACTTCAAAATCGTAACCTGTCCGCACATTGCAGTAGGTGCAAGGCTCCTTATGCTTCATGGCCGTGGGCAACCCGTCTGATTATGTGGCCCGGAGAATCATAAAACTGTTGTGCGCAGGCAGAACACAGGCACAGGATAAGCGGATGCTTTTGCATACAGAGCATATAATCCATTCTAAGTCATTCATGATACTTCTTCCTTGGATTTGGAGCGAACTATCTGCTTCTGTGCCTGACATTTATATTTACTCAATATTTCGTCAAATTCACCTTACACCATATTGCCCGCTTTTACTTGCGCTTCGTAATGAGGCGTGATCTCATATTACTTATCTGGCGGAGGCGTCCATGTTTGGCCATCATCCCAGCTATAAAAAGTATACTGGTTTCCTCGTCAACGCTCAACGGCATCGAATGGCTGTCTTCGCCTTTTTCAGCCTGTTCGTTTTGTTGGTACTCAAACTGTTCGAGCGACATATCCACAGGAGTTATTGTAGGCAGTCAGCCTCGCATAATCAGTATTGACATGCTTTTTACCTTTATTTACGCTGCTGTTTTTCCTCCAACCGTAATATGGGTGGCCTTTTTGCCTGATAAAATATGCCTGCACATCTCATGGGCTTTTCCATTTTGTTCCACCTGGTAATTGTAGTTCCTTGCACCATCTTTACCATGATTCCCATAACCTTTTTCCCCATAGAACTTAAATCATTTTGCATGTGTATCCTCCTTCATTTCTTGTTTTAATATTTTAGCCAAAATCATTGATACTGCTACTGTTATTATCGCTAAACTGGCTGGTATAGCTATCGCTGTAATATTATAGAAATAAAACATTCCAATCAATATCGATTCTACTAATAAGATGCGTTTTATATATTTTCGACAACATACTATTTCATAAGTTGATAAATTTAAATTTACATGATTTATAGGAGCCTTAAATGCAATATACGCTATAGCAATACTGAGGATTGGGTAAATAAAAACAGACTCATCAATTGAAATTCTTTCGGCAATTGACACAGCAATAATGCTTACTGTACACGTAGCAATGATACACCCTAAATGGGTCTTGCTATGATACCCGCTTGCACGTCCACACAACGCTCCAAAAAATGAAATATATATTATAATTTGAAATAAACATTTCATTGCTATCCCAATAAAAACCAAGAGAAAATAAGTAATAATTTGCCCGAGAAAAGTCTCAAACCAATAAACATAAATATCATATTCGCTATCCTTACATACAGAAAATTTAATTGCCCTATTTGTGAGAAACACTGCCGCCTTATGAACTAGTTCCATTCCTTCTTCAATTCCTTAAGAAACACTAAAATCGCATAATAAATTGACTTATCAGAGTTTGTTACCGTGTAATTGAAAATAAGTTTTTGAGAGGGTTTTTCCTAAAAAGGTCTTTACTAAATTATTGCAGATTCATACCTAACTTTCAATACCAAGTGCAGAAACAACAGGATCGTTGCAGATTTGAGTGAATACAACGGCGTTCGAGAGTCATGTTCACGCTTGAGGAGCTATTCTCACGATATACCGAAACCACCATCACGCATTGAGAGCTTATGAAGGTGTAGTAACCCATAACCCGATACCTTGGCAGTTAAATTTGCCCCAATAATTAAACAGGAGCCGTTTATTTTCTCCGGGTCTAATACCTCGCCCCTTCTCAAGGCGTTCATTCCCTCGTACCCCAATACCCCGCTGCTTGCATACTTGCCGCGGAGTAATTTATTGAGGCTTCAAGCTCTTTTTAATTACAAAACTCGAGCTGTTGTTCGGATTTTAACAAATTACTGCAATACCCCAATTACCTTACAATCTGATAAAAGCGGTAAATTGAAAAAAGTGATTATCACAATATAGCTCATACTCACCATTGCATTGTGATAAAGCCATTGCTACATTTTTCAAGCCGATACCATGAACTGTTTTATCTTTCTTTGTAGTATTAACTAAATTAGCAACTATTAGTACGGGAGTATTCACAGGATTTATTACAGAGAATAATAATATCCCGTCTTCATTAACCAATTTTACAGATATGGTTTTTTCTGTTTCTATGTTCATGCATGTTTCTATTGCATTGTCTAAAACGTTGCCGATGATGGTAACTAATATACTATCAGGAATGATAATCATAGACAAATCTCCCGATCTTACATTTATATTGATGCCGTTTTCTTTTGCCTGAATAACTTTTTGATTAAGGATGGCATCAATAATATCATGATCGGTTTTGATTCTGTAGAGAGCACAGCATAACTGTTCGGATAAAGGCTTTATGAAGTCAAGAGCCCGTAAATATTTGCCTGAATCCATTAGGTGGTATAAGGTGTTAATTTGATTATTATACTCATGCATGAATTGTTGCTGTGCATTAAAGGTTTGTAACAACATTTTTATATTACTCAATTCTATTTCGACCTGTTGCTTAATTAAGGCATTTTCTCTTTTGCATTTTTCAAGGTGTGAGATGGATTTAAGCGACCAAGCTACTGCCATGTTAAGCAATAAAAGTCCCAGTGATGCAATACTCGCTATTAACGGTATATCGACGGTATAGAAGCTTAGTATGGAAATTGATATTAATGCAAGTACAGAAGTGAATGATTGAATTGCAAAAACAATCCAAAAATATCTTGAAACATATTCGAAATAACACTGTTTTCCGCTAATTATTTTTTTTAATCCGACAACATCTATTAAAAGTATTAATTTTGATATTAATGCCACAAAAAAGAACAAAGATGGGTTTTCCATGATCTCCTTTGCTGACCGCGTAAAACAACTGCATACCACATATAACGCAAAAGAATCAACAATGAATATTTTCATGTGATAAAGTATCGAAATTCCAACTTTCACATATAACTTTGCATTATGAAATAAGTGAGCAACTAAAATGCATGATATGCTAATTAAAATTTTTTGAGCTATCAGCAATTTAATATAATTGAAAAACAGAAAAATCAATGCAGCCAGTACTGCCGTTTCTGTCAGAAATTCCAACGTTTTATTATGTATTGCATTCTTTCGTGGCACAAATATCGCAAAGAAAATAACGCCGCATAAAGCTTCGATGAGAACGATAACTAAAATCATAATCATTAACATGACTTATATTCTGCCTCTATATAAATAAAGTTGTTTTTTCACATCGACCGCTCTTCGTTGGCTAATTGGTAACGTAATATTGTCAATTAGTTTTGCATAATTATTTTTAGCATCTATAAAGTATCTGAGATTGACAATGAAACTCTGATGAATTCGTATAAATTCATTCAAAGGCAACTGTTTCTGTATTGAATCAAGAGTTCCGTATAAATGGCGCATTTCAAGATTACCGACAAAATGAAAGCGAACCTTGTGGAGATCGCTTTCAATATAAATGATATTATCCGAGTATATTGATACTGCTCCGTCAACGAACTCAAAAGTTAATAGTGTCCTAAAATAACCAAGTTCTTTAAGAGCTGAATTCATAGTTTCTTCAAAACACAAATCCAGTTGCTCTTTCAGAACATACCTCGTTGCATTAACGCCATATCCATTTGGAGCATATTCAAGAAAACTTGAGACAAATATCAGAACAAAATCCGAATTCCTTTTGCGAAGTGCAGCCGCAATCTCAATTCCATTCTTCTCTGCAAGTTTAACGTCAAGAAAAATAATGTCTATCAAGGATATATTGCTATGAAGGAGTTTTTCACCTGAAATAAAATGCATAATTTTATAAGAGATTTTGTTGTGATCCAAAAAAACTCTTATTTTATGATCTAATATCTTAATAGCGTTATTATCATCATCGCAAAGCACAATGTTCACGCGGCATGACCTCCTTGCCGTTGAACGTATATAGAGTAAGTTACAATATCTTTGTTATACAGTTAAAAATTTGCTCAACGTAGAACAATTTTTCTATCGGACACTCCGTTACATACTCGGAAAAAACAATTTTACGTGTTCCACTTCCTGTTAAAATATGGGTAATATCTGCACCTAACTTATCGGCAAGTAGTAGCAATCTATATTCTCCAAGATTGCTGTTGCCTCTCTCAGCCTGACCATAATGAGATTTTGATACCTCCAATATTTCTGCCATTTTCTCTTGGGTCAATCCCAAGCTGATTCTGAATTCACGTAAACGCTCACCTATTTCACAACGGCGGGTATACGGAACTTTCTTATAATTTAGTTCCATATAAAAGACCATTCCTTTCATCCGACAAGTACTGGATTCCTGTATTATCTGCACCAGGTTGTCCGCTATTCGTAATCCTTGCGAAAATCGGGGCCGATATGTCCGTGTTTGAAACGACGAAACAACTCACATCGTGGGCAGAGCTTACTCCGCAGAATCAAGAGAGCGCTGGCAAGAAAAAACTATTCGCATCGGTTGCGCGGGAGCGTACTCAAAAAGCGTTTTGGCAGAAAGAAGGTTGTTATCGCGATTGCCAAAAAGCTCCTGACCGCTATCTGGCACATCCTTAGCAAAACGAGGCTTACAACACTGAACTCTATAGAAAAGCCGACAAGCTGCCGTCTATCTCGTGTGAGAGTACTGCGGCTCAAGCTGTTGCATTCTTGCGCAGAAAAAGCTTTGTGATTTTGGACGAGGAAACCGGCGAAATCGCATAGCTAACTTTATCCATTTTTAGACCATTTGCGGTGGTCTGCTTTGTTGTGCCTATTTTTACGGTGGGTCGGGAATGTAGTGTTTCAAACAAAAAATCTAAAAAGAAACTTGTTTGTTTTGTAATATAAGTCTAACACATTATAATGCTACCATAAAGTAATCAACAGTTATCTTTTCTGATATGAAAGATAACTATAGTTATACTTTTATTTGTAAATAATTTATCCTGACTGTGCTGGGGCGTTGCGATAAAGATTCTGTCTTTCGATCTTCTTAATACCGGAGATACATATGTTTTTTCTTATTTATGCAATTTACCTTTCATAAATGCAAACCTTCTTGTAACCTGCAAATTATAATGCTACCATTTATTCACAGAGCATCTTTTTAAAAGCACATAGCATTACTACGCTGTGCTGCATTGAATAGCTTAGAATGGGGCATTTGGAAAACGAATTTAGTTTTTATGCAATAAGGGAGGATTCATTATGCAGGTAAACATTGAAGAGGTAATTAATGATTATCGGATTTTTTTTACTAGGTTACAACGCAGTAATCATTTTTCGAGGCTTGGTAAAACTTTTTCAACCAATAAAATCAAATATTTGTATGATACAGGTACTGGAAAGGTGCTTGAGTGTGAAGATCATGCATATATGGTGCTTGACTGCCTTTTTCGAACAAATGATTTTGAGAAATTGCTGGATTTAAATATAAGTCAAGAAGAGCTCATCAACGCTTTTTATATTATAAAGCAAGCAATTGAACAGGAAAATATCTTATTAGCACTACCTGTAGATAAATTTCTCGGAACATCCGCTGATTTAGTGGATTCTGTAGTCAATCATAACTTGGGACAATTGACATTAGAGCTTACAGAGCGGTGCAATTTGAATTGCGAATATTGTATCTACGGGAATCAGAACAATACTTTTCGAGAATTTGGCCAAGGCGATATGAGCTTTGATACAGCGAAAAAGGCGATAGATTATGCTGCGGCCCACTCTGGTGAGCGATTGGCTATTACTTTTTACGGAGGAGAACCTCTCCTAAAATTTGATTTGCTTAGAAATTGTGTTGAATATGCTCAGAGCACTATCAAAAATAAAGAACTTAGCTATTCTATAACAACAAATTTAGTGCTGATGACTCCGGAAATAGCCACCTATCTTGCTAGTATTGATCGTTTCATGGTGGTTTGCAGCATGGATGGCCCTGAAGAGATACACGATGAATATCGCAGATTCCCTAGTGGAATAGGTAGTCATAAATATGTAATACGTGGCTTAAAAAATCTTGTTGATGCAATAGGAGACAATACCGTAGGAAGAATGAGCTTTAGCATGGTAATGGCTAATGTCTCAGACAAAGATTATTTCGATAAAATACAAAGGTTTTTTGATTCGTTAGATTGGTTGCCAAGTCAGATTTCTAAGAATGTAACTTATGCACAATGGGGCAAAAAACCAGAAGAATATCAGAATTTAGAATCTGAATATGAACTAGAATATATGGATAGGCCAGTTTCTGAAATGGACCCAGCACGCGAATGGACAGAGCATATGATAAAAGATATCAATAATATTGAGTTGGAAATCAATCCATTATATACTGCCAAGCGTCTAGATGATGGATTGCTTTCAATCCATAATAGAGGAATTTATAACATTCCAATACAAGGATATCATTTTAACGGATGTTGTATTCCTGGCGCTCGAAGGCTTTACACAACTGTTGATGGATATTATAAAGTGTGCGAGCGAGTAGGTATCTCTCCATACATAGGACATGTAGACACAGGTTATGATCTAAATGTTGTTATGAGGTATTATATTAATGATTTTATGACTGGAGCAGTAAAATATTGCAACAAGTGTTGGGCAGTTCAATTGTGTTCATTATGTTATCTTGAATGCTTTAACGAAAGCGGATTGGACATTTCGGGAAGACATGCTTTGTGCCGATCACATAGATATACCTGCGTCGCAAACTTGAAAAAATATCATGAAATATTGGAGTCTTCTCCAGAGTCGCTAGATTATCTCAATCAGTATAGGCTTTATTGATTTTTGCTATTAAAATATACATATGTATATTTTGATAATAATAATGGATGAAAGGAGGATATGAAATGAAACTCAGGAATCCGGTAGGACGCGAAGTTGGTAGTGGTCTGGAAGCGTTCATCGACATTATGCCTTTTGCATGTAAGTGTTCAGTCGAAAAAAACAATTACTCGGCTGGGCAAAGCACAAACGACACATGCGCGAGATGTGGATGCCGTTGTAATGGCACTTCAGAAAATGACGCTGCGAATGACTACGATGCCGACTCGACCAATCGAACGTCCTAACACCCTGCCCTACTGTAATATAGAAAAGGGGATCCTTTTGGATCCTCTTTTCTAAATCTGTATCTGTTTACATGTAAGACTGACAAATGACTTCTCTTTTTAAGTAATTAGATATTTAGAAGTTATTCCGCTTTTTAATACTTTGGCTCTATCCCTTCTGCGGCGCTGAGTGCCACAACAAAAAACGTTTTGTGGACATCTACGCCGCAACAGATTGGGTAGAGTAGTCTTTTGCTAAATTGTGCAGCGGTTCAGTCAATGCGTTCCTTTCGCCAGATTTTTAAGGAGGGGAGCATATTGGCTGTAGTCGTAGTTGCTTTCCCTTCAAACCTATTTTAGCACTTCTCTTTTGGGAAAGCTCCCCGTTTTCATTACTATTTGTGTTGCCGTTGTGCGGTGGAATGGAGTTCGTTATGAGAATAAAACTCAAGGAAAATTTAGTCATTATTGGAAAAGTGATACAACTTATGTATAAAGCATCTTCAAAAAGTATGATCATCATTCTAATTCTTAACATTATTGCTGGATGCATTGTCCCTGTCAATTTAATTCTATGGAAAATTCTTTTAGATTCAATTGTAACATCTGTTGAAACAAAAGTCCTAATGATCACTTTGGGTGTTTTATTTATTCATAATGCTACTCAAATCGTAGTCAGTATAATTGACAAGATATGTGCATTCTTTAAGGAAATGCATGTAGATTATGTTAATAAATATATATCAGAATTAATTTTAACAAAAATTGAAGATATGGAATTATCAAACTTTGATGATCCTGATACGTATAATAAAATTAGCAAAATTAATAATGAAGCAATTTCTAAATCCATGCATATCATTAATAGTGTTATTGCACTAATTAAAAATGTAATATCTTTAGTTGGCCTAGTTGCTATTTTACTAACTTACAATCCTATTATGGTTATTATACCTTTTATAGTATTCATCCCCATTTTAGCAACTAATCTAAAAATTGCTTTGCGCTTGCATGATCTTCATACACAGCGCATTGAAAAATTAAGACTAGTTGAAACGTTAAAATGTTTAAATATAAAATATGAAAACATTAAAGAAATTAAAATCTATAATGTTGGCAATTACCTTAAAAAAATGATTATAAATATATATCAGGAGTATATTAATGAAGATAAAATAATTAGAAAACAACATTTATTATTTCATATTTGTTCAGATTCAATTGAGTACATTGCCTCTTTTGGCCTAAAATTTTGGATTTTGTATGATGGTATAAAAAAAGTCTTTTCTGCTGGGGATATAGTAATGTACATCAACACTGTAGATTCAATCTTGGTTGGAATAGGAAATATGTTAATTACCGCTTCAAATATGTATAATGATAATTTATATCTACAAACACTTTTTGAATTTCTTGATACAGATTTCGTTACAGAGTCTAAACTTAAAAAGAAGTTTAGTCCTGATTTTCAAATAATCACTTTTGAGAATGTATATTTTAAATATCCGAAATCAAAAGAATATATACTTAAAAATATTAATCTCCAAATTGAAGCTAAAAAATCTTATTTGCTTGTCGGTCTAAATGGATCAGGAAAAACTACACTTATTAAATTATTAGCTAGGCTTTACAAGCCGACTAAAGGCAGAATATTAATTGATGGCATAGACATAGAGGAATATAATATAAATTCCTATAGAAAATGTATTGGAATAGTGTTTCAGGATTATATTAAGTATCCTATGAGTATTGAAGAAAATATAAAGTTTGGTAACTGTGAAGACATTAAAAATAACAAAAAAATGGAAACGGCAGCAATTGATGCAGGAATTAGTTCTTTTATATCCAATCTATCAAAAGGCTATAAAACTCAACTTCAAAATGAATGGTTTGATGGTATAGAATTGTCTATAGGTCAATGGCAAAAAATAGCTATTTCAAGAGCCTATTTTTCTGATTCTCCAATATTAATCATGGATGAGCCTGCTGCCTCTCTTGACGCTATCGCAGAAGATGAATTATATAATAATGTCATTAATTTAATGCAAAGCAAAACATGCTTTATGATATCACATCGTTTTACAACAGCAAAAATAGTAGATCAAATATTCGTTCTAAAAGATAATGCAATATGTGAGTCAGGGACATATCAAGAATTAATGGAGATAGGAGGCATTTTCGCACAGTTATTTAGTGTTCAAGCAAAGAAATATATTTAATGGGAGCTGGAAAGTCTATGCTTATCGAATGGACTACTAAGAATAATACTAAATATGTTTTATGTCAAAATGATAATCATGTTGAAAAGGTGTTGTTGACAGCACTTGTAGGTGTTGGGGCTAACCAAGATGGTAAAACAACCGGATTAGCTCATTTTTTAGAACACATGTTAGTTATGTTTATTAAGTCTTTTAAGAACATGAAAGAAATTGAATACCACTTAATTGCTTACACTGATTATGATAAAACAATATATCAAATTGAATGTGATAATAATGAAAAGAATATTGCTAAATGCATCTTTTTGCTTCAAGATGTATTGAATGGCACATATTTAAATAAAGAATATATTGATGAAGTCAAAAGAGATATTATTAACGAGTATCATAACATGTATCAAAATAAGAAATTCCAAAATCAAAATACGCATATTTTTGAGTGTAAACTACCTATAAAGATGCCGATTGGTTCACTTAACGATATTAAATCAATTACTTTTACACAGGTAAAAGATTATTATTATGAACACTATCAAAATGCACCATTAGCAATTATTACAGCAGGAGCTATAAATCAAGAATTTCTAGTTGATTTTTTATCAATAAATTTTCATGATGCTTATAAAAGGAAAAACTGGGATAGTTATTCAGGCAAGTACAGTGAAAATGATATAGGCAACAGATATTCTATTATATTTAATAATCAATATAATTCGGTAGGTATCTACTTAAAAACGTATCAAAATCATTTTGCGGTAAAATGTCTTGACAGTAGAGTTTTAGAAGATATATGTTTTGTATTAATAGAAAACTTGTTAACTGACTATCTATTTAAATTTTACAAGCAAAAAACCGATGTAAAGTGTACGATAATAAAATATTGTAACAGTTATCAATATTTGTGTATTGATATAGATAGTGTTTCATCATATAGCGAGTTATCAAACATGATAAATCCATACTTTTTATATCAGTTCAATAATTATATAAAGACCGTATTGAGTCAGGAAAGCTTGGACATATTTAAGGATGCATATAAAAAAAATATAGTAAATAATTATCGGATCGATAATACTCAATTAAGCAATGAAGTCATAAACCAAATTCTTTACGGGGAAATAATATATTCTGAAACAAATTATCTAAATATTCTTAATAGCATGTCTTTAAAACAAATTTTACAAAAATTAAACTCTTGGTTAAGAACGGATAATATAGATACAGTTAGTACAAAATAGCATAGAAGATCCTTCTATGGAAATGTCGTTCTAAACAACTTAAAATATAGACAAGGCTATCCCTTAAGAGATAGCCTTGGAAATTGCCTATAGCAATCGGAAAAATTAACAGGAATAACCAGAAGCCGAAAACCAACCTAAAATGTTAGCAATTGAAATAAATGTCCTGAAAAATGTACTAATGAGATTCTATCCCTAATTATTTTTTTTGCTTAGCAATGAATTTTACTCGCATTGCAGCCTGGTTTTTGCATCCAGGCTGACTAAACGACTAGTATTTGCTGAAGCTGAATAAAAGAGCGCTCCATTACTTGCTCGATGCCATAACTGTATGTTTAATATGTTTTTTTAATCGTGATCCTAATCGTCCCAACATTTCGTTTGAGATTGTACCTGATTGATTCGCAATTTCGCAGGCGGTTATCTCGTCCTTACCGGATTTACCTATAATGATCGCGATATCACCTTGGCCTATGCTATTAATACCAGTAACGTCAACTATCATTTGATCCATGCAGATGTAGCTAACAATAGAAGCCTTTTGACCATTAATTAGTACATGTCCAAAGCCGCAGGACAAATATCGCGGGAGGCCGTCGGCGTAACCGATTGTTAAAACAGCAATCTTCATATCATACGGTGCTGAATATTGCAGCCCATAACCGACAGCTTCCCCAGCGGCCACAATCCTTACAAGCCCTACCCGCGCCCTGACTGAGAGGACCGGCTGCAAGTCCAAATCGTTTTGCCTGAAAAGCAGGGATTTATCAATCGCGCCGTAGAGAGCTATGCCCACCCGTGCGTAATCACATCTCAAATCGGGATAATTAAGTACACCATA
>Ga0153947_1001102_pt1 | contig 12929 bp, 16 predicted proteins | sample TSNJ031MetaG_FD_104697 | JGI IMG/M metagenome (GOLD analysis project Ga0153947, IMG submission 104697) | Attine ant fungus gardens microbial communities from New Jersey, USA - TSNJ031 MetaG | ecosystem: Host-associated > Fungi > Mycelium > Unclassified | place: USA: New Jersey, Wharton State...
AAGCTCCCTGCGCTGACCATATTCAAGGCGATCATAGATAGCAAGCAGCAATCTCGCATCAACATCAAGCCCGTCATCTTTTATGGTGGCGGGTTTTTCTTCTATTAGATCAGATTTCATAATCCCAAAATAATCTGCAAGCGTTTGGATTGTTCCCATGCGTGGCATTTTTGTCCCATTGCACCAAGTTGATATGGTTGATTTGTTAATATTTAAATCGTTTATCAAATCCGTTTGCGTTTTTCCATTTCTATTCATATAATAGTTAAGCTTTTGAGCGAATATTTCTTTCTCACTGGACATTTCATCCCTCCTTTAAACCTTACATTACACTAAAAGTAGAAATATGTCAACAATAAAGTGATTAATTTCTACTTTTGGTGTTGACTTATTACTCTACTTATGGTAGAGTGAACGCAGGAGGTGAAAAACATGGATAGAATCCGTATCAGTTTAGCTGCAGCCAGAGTGAACGCCAATCTCACACAAACAGAATTAGCCCATAAATTAGGCGTACATACAAGTACAATTAAAAATTGGGAAAAAGGAAAAACATCCCCAGAATCACGATATCTTAAACAAATCGGTGAGTTAGCAGGAATTCCAATGGATTATATTTTTTTGCCAGATACTCTACTCAAAGTAGATAGCGAGGCTAGTTAAAGCCCCGGCCTAGTGGGCCGGGGCGAGATGAATTATTTAACCAACGCATTTTTCACACGGATCCAGTCCCATTGCCAAAGCTTCATCCAGCGTACAAGGGTAATATGTTCCTCTACCACACGGATTTTGATAATGATATTTTTCACCGCTTTTTGTGTAATAAACCTGCCGTGATTGGGTTTGGGGTGCAACTGACTGAGATGGAGTGCTTGATGGTTCCGAAGATTCAATCATGGATGATTGCGAAACGGATTCTACTACTTCTGATGATTCCAATTCAGGTGACTGCGAAAATTCGTTAGAAGAATCCTGTGATTCAGATCGATCAGGTTCAATAGTCAACCAAGTTCCAAGGCCATCCGCCATTAATGCAGAATAGCGAATACCATTAATGATCTTATTATCTTCCGATTCTTCATCCAGCATATCCAGAATTAAAGCGCCCGTATCTCCTTGTTTTATATCCGGATCAACTGCTGATATGACTGCCGACATAGCCAACATAACATCAACGCCGGATTCCGCCGTTCCATCCCCGAAGCCAATAAATATGAGTGAAGCAATTTGTTTTGTATCTGGAGACATCTCAAAGGTAAATCCTAAATTATCATTTATCATACCTGTTGTCGCTATTTCGATTTCATCCCAAATTACATCAGATAGTTTATTGGTGCTACCTAACGCTGCTAGATTTGCATTGAAGCGCTCTTTAAATTGTGGCAATGAGAGATTCAATGTATTAGCGGGAATAACCGGCGGTTCTGATTCCGGCATGGCTCGGATTGTTCTTCGCTGGATTCCTCCGCGCTGGATAGTTCCTGTGAGGATCGCACATCCATTTCGGATTGACTGGATGAAACTGACATGGATTCTGCTGGAACCGACGGTATTTCGCTTTCGGATGAAGATGGTGAACTCGCAAATACAAGCAAAGATATAAAGCACGCAGCGCCAGCTCCTATTATTTTCTTCTTAGAATATTTTTTCTTGCCGTTTTTTAAATAAAGCACAAGCATTGCAATCGGAATAATAATCCATAAAATCTGAAAAATAGATAAAGCAAGCGCAATCACAAGAATAATGCTAAGTATCTTTAGTAGTATCATTAACATTTTCCCCCTCGTATCAACTCTTACAGGGAAATCTTACCACAAAGCGACAAAAAACGCAATAAAAGGCCCCCGCAGCGAGCCGGGGCGGGAAGGAAGTGAAATGATTAGAAGCCAACATAAAAGAACTGCTAAATTACAACGGAAGGAAGGATCACATGCCACGAAACCGAAGTTACCATCACAAATTGCGTATCCTTATGGTTGAATATGATTTCAATTATGAGGATTTGGCTGTAGCGATAGGTCGATGCCATACGTATGTAGTCCAAAGGATGACCGGGAAAATGGCATGGGACTTGGATGACGTATATGCAATCCGTGCTTTTGTCAATTCCTTCACCTATAAAGGTGAGCCCGAGATCATTCCGGCGTCCCATATCGCCGAATACTTTCCTCCACGGCAATGCGTCCCGCTCGGGAAAGGAGTGTGATGTCTATGCGCCGCTACATAATATCAGCCCTCGGATATGTCGTGATCGGTCTAGTTGTCGCCGGGTATATCATCACCGCCGTCAAGCTTGACGCGCTACGGGAGGATACCCGCCAGCTCCGGGAGGAGTCCGCGGTCATCCAGGCCGAGCGGGAGGAAATACTGGGGAACCACTATAACTGCGAGCAGGTGCAAGCTTTATGACATTGGATGCATTTATCGACTGGCTTTATACCAAGGGAATATCTGCAACAACCTTCTGGGAAATTCTGATGAAGTGGGAGCAGGTACCCTCACAGGAAAGAAAGAAGGTGCTGAAAATTGATTCAGAATGTAACCTGGATCAAGAAGGGCCGAGGAGTTCTATTCGGACGGGACGGCGATGCTTTCCATATCCTCCACGATTACGAAGATAGCGGGGACGGACTTACAGGTTCCGTTCATTTAGTGACAACAAACGCCCGGGAAGCCATCATGAACTATTCCTCCGCCATTGCCGACCGGATAGCCAAGGAACTCCTGGTTCAGATGGAGAAGGAAGGTTATGACCGGAATACCGGAGAAAAATCAAAAACGATAGGAGGCATGTAAATATGGCCCTTTTCTGGACTTGTCCGGACTGCGGCAGCAACCTAGATCCGGGAGAAAACTGCGATTGCCGAAAGAGCGATTCAATTTCGGAACACCGGCCGGGATTTAAATCATGCAGTCAACTGTATTCCGCCGGTTCGCACATTGACAAAAGAAAAGCGCATTGCCCTCCCGCTCAAAGGTAAGCAATGCGCTACACATAACAAGCCCGGCGTAGCCGCCGAAAACTCTGTACTTAGAGTATAGCATTTTCGGCGGCTATTGTCAACGAAAAACCGCACCGTTACGGCTTTCCCGGGCTTGTATGGGGTACTATCTTTTCAAGGAAAGGACTGCCGCCATGTCCAAGTCAAAAAAACGATACGGAAATTACAACCCATTGTTCGTATACACCCACGACTATTATCAACCGACGTTGGAGGATTTCATCCGGGAACAAAATCAGAAGCTCCTGGATTGGGAACGCCGCCAAATGCGCCGGGGCTGTGCGTACAAAACCAAGACCACGATTTCAGGTGAAATGTTGGAATCCGAAATATACCTGGCCTTCCTCAACAGATCCGACTACCGCCGTGCGTTAAAGGCGGAGGTCACCGGAGCGGCGCAAAAAAAACAAAATGATAAGAATGCGCAGCGCAAACTGATCCGGTATGTCCATGCCAACTTTGTACCGGGGGATATTTTCTTTACTGGTGGATTTTCTCCAGACAAGATGCCGGCCACATTACAGGAGTGCAAGCGGTTCATAGTAAATTACCTGAATTGCTTGAAATATCAAATGAAGCGGGCCGGAGCCGGGAAACTAAAATACATCTATGTTGTGGAGAGCGTGGAGAAGGCAACCGGCACCGCTTACCATGTACATATTCTCATGAGCAAAAACGCTGGGGCCAACAGGGACGGAATGGACGGCCGCGACTGGGTGGAATCCAAATGGAAGGGTGGTGATTATGCCAACACCAAAAGCCTCCAACTCAAAAATGCCGGCGGATTCACCGGGATTTCTAAATATTTCACCAAGCAGTTGGAAAAGCTCCATGACGCGGAGGGGCCCTTCATTCGGCGCTGGGGACAAAGTACAAATCTGAAAAAATGGACGAAAGAACCTACCGAAAGCTATTCCCGCTTCAAGAAAAAGCGGGTGATATCGCTTTTGAAAGCTCCAGCCACCATGAAGGAACAGTTTGAAAAGGAATATCCCGGATATCAGTATTTGGAGGATTACCCCTGTGAGATTAGGTATAGCGAGATAGTTGACGGTTATTACTTATATTGCCGCATGTACAGGAAGCGGGACTGAGGTACTTATGCGATATGACGAAATGCAGCATATATATCCTTGGATTGAAGAACTGTTCGACATCATAGCAGGTCAGATACATGCAGGGTACACCCCAGAATACACTATGAAGTATTTGAGTATCAATCACGCAATTATCTTGGAGAGGATTCAGAAGCGACACATTACGGCCGTCAATGAAAAGCTCCTACAGTTTGCAAACGCTGCACATAACAGTAGGGCTCTTATATCTCCCGTCAGACCGCCAATTCCTTGCCCATACTGCGGCAGCCTGGATTATTCGGGAGAAATGTGCCGCTGGTGTCATGCGAAATAGCGGGATATGCAGCTAAGGGCCGTGATTTGTTTACCATGAGAGCCAAAAGAGAGAGATAGCAATATACCATTATAAGGAGGCTGAATACAAATGACCGATTTGGCAGTTGAGAAGATCAATAGAGAACTTAAAGCGACATCGGGTGACTCAAAAGTGAATGCGGTGAAAAAGCACGTGGCGGATACGCTCATCGGGTTCTGCCGGCAAAGCACGGAATTTGCGCAAGCGATCATGCAATCGGATAAGACACTGGGCGACTGCTGCAAATCCATTATGGCCGGGTGCGGAAGCAGCGTATCAGACCTTGAGGTGTACCGAAAGGCAGTACAGTTCTACTTCCCCGGAGCGGATATTCGCGTGGATATGACAATCGACCTCTGCGCTTCGGTTCGGGGTGCAAAGGGCACAATGCCAAACAAGCAGGTGGACGCTGCGCCGGCGGCAAAGGGTGGCGGCATCACCCTCGATATTACGGATTTTCTGTGAGGTGGGCGGGATGACTGATCGTGAGAAAGCTAAAAAGCTGGCCTCTGACGCTCCGTCGATGACCAAGGAGGAGGAGCAGCAAATCAACGCCCTTTACCCCGCGTATATATTCCGCTGCCGTAAAAGCCGGGAAATCTGGACGACCTGCTGCGGACGGCATGAGACGGTACCGAAGCAGGAATATGACGACCGCATGGCCGCAGTCATGGATGCTGAGCACCAGGCTGAGGAGAAGCCGGTTCGCTACGGTTGCCATATCGGGTACATGTCCGCGATGTCACGGCAAAAGGAGCGTGTGACCACGCCATGTCCCTTCTGTGGTCGCGATGCGTGGGTGAAGGAGCTGGGGCGCACCGGGAAACGGGATAACTTAGCCGCCTATAAGCGGGTGGTGATATTTCGATGGTACCGGGAGGCATTGTGGGCACGGGCCTACTATACCAGCAAGAAGTATGACAGCGTGAACAACCTGACCGGCGGGCCTTCGTGGACGCTGTCCAAAGTGTACCGCTTCAAGCCGGGAGAAGCTGTGTGTGCTAATAGTTACTGGGGCGAAAGCTGGAATGGCACCAACAGCCTGACCGGTCGGCCGCAAAAGCTGCCTCTCCCGTTCTATGAACCATTCTCGCATAACAGCGCCGAAGGAATGAGCTATACCCTGATCGGTGCGGATGAAATAGACAAGAGCCCATTCCGTTACTGCCAGTTTGAAGCGTTCATAGGTAAGAGCATTTCAGCTATGCGGTTTCTTGCCGTCTGCTGTATTTATCCCCGGCAGGTCGAAATGCTCATGAAGGCCGGGATGCGGGAAGCCGTGAAGGATCTCGTCGAGGGACGCAAATGGAATGCTGCGGCGTTTAACTGGAACGAGGCCGACCCGCTGGAGTCCTTTCAACTAAGTAAAACCGAAATGAAGGACTACCTCGCCGGCGAGAAGAACCTTGAGGCTTTGGCCTACTACAAGCAGTTCAGGCGCAAAAAAATCAAATGCGAAATCGCCGAGGTTTTAAAAGTTATGCGCCAGTCGCCCTACGAGAAAACGAAGTCGGTCATTAAGCGGCTCAAAGATCATAAAATCGAGCCAGGACGGTGGAACGCCTATATCTCGAAGGAACTGGAGCTGAAAGGACAAAAACGCTTGACTGCGCGAGACGCCGCCCAGCACTGGATCGACTATATTGATGCAGCTGTGGCCCTCGGCTATGACCTGACCAATCCGCTGATGCAGATGCCAAAAGGCATCCGGAAGAAACACGATGCTGCCGTGAAAGCGGCCGCTCCCGTTCTGGCTGCCCGGCGGGCCGCTGAGTTGGGTGTAAAGGAGAAGAAACGGCTTGAGGCGGCCATGGAAAGATACGGATTTTCTACTGAGGAATATCTGATCCGGGCGCCAGTCGATTCCGCGGAGATTGCCGACGAAGGAAAGGCACTCAAGCATTGTGTCGGCGGCTATGCCGAGCGCCACATGAACGGTAAGCTGACAATTCTATTTCTGCGATCCACAGCCGATCCGCACACCCCTCTCGTAACCATCGAAATGAATGGCAGTAGAATGGTACAAATCCATGGGTACAAAAACGACGTTAACAAGAGAATCCCCCCGAGGGAAAAATACGCCGAGATTTTAGAGCCATGGCAAGCATGGTTAGCGGGCGGCAGCAAGCGCGATAAAGACGGCAACCCCATATTGCCGCAAAAGAAAAAGATCCGCCAGCGGGTGCCAGCGGTCGCGGGATAGGTGGTGTGATATGGAATCCAAGTGTCCATTCTATGGCGGTACAAAAAAACAAGGAAGACGCTCTTGCAGTGTGGAGAGCGCACCTCCATCCACATCGGTGACGAGGACACCTCTGAAGCTTGCATCGCTGCCAATCAGGATATCTGCCTCGACCGTGGCGGGAAAACCCACCTGGACTGCCGGGCCTTCCTGATGATGTCCATACAGGATAAGCAGATCAATGTGAACAGCAATCACTCCATTCCGGAACTTCAGCAGATCTATGCCAAGGTGAAAGACCGTGCTGGCTGCGAGGACTGCGAATTCTACTGGTGGAGCGCCGGTTACGAGAACGCGGCGGAGCCTTCCACCCTGTCGGGATACGACGGTTGGAAAGAATGGCAGTCCCGCAGAATACCATGTAAATCATTTACACACTATTGCCGCCCCGAATATACCGTGCTACACGAAATAACCGCCGACGAGCCGGTATATTGTATCCGGACGCCGACATCGAACACAAAGGAGGATACGCCCATGCAGGAAAACACCCCTACTTTGGCCACAGCGGCCGAAACGGTAATCGCACCCGGCTATCAGGAGGCCATGGAGCTGCACTATCAGATTCTGGCCAGCGGTGAGGCCGCAGCTGCCGCCCTTACGTCACTCTTCCAAAATCTCAAAAAGATGAGAGATGAGTGCTTGTACATTCACTTCGGCGTTGAGACCTTCAAGGAGTACCTTGAGGAAAAGCTTAACATCGAGAGCCGCCAGGCATACACCTACATAAATGTACTAGACAATCTCCAGCCCTACCTTTTGCAGTCGAATGCACAACTGGGTATCACCAAGCTCGCGCTGCTCACACAGGTACCCGCTCTGGAGCGGGAAAGCTTCCTGGAAGAGAACGATGCCGAGGGGGTATCCGTCAGGGAATTCAAGGAAATGGTGGAGAAGGTAAAGCAGCAGGGAGAACAGCTTTCCCTTTTACAGGAGGAGAACACACAGCTCCAGGACGCCAAGCGGGAGCTGGATGCTATCAGTGAACAGGAGGACGATCTCAGTCAACAGCTAGATGAAAAGGACGCCGAGTTAGAAAGGGTTCGTAAGGAGCTGGAAGCTGCCCTCACCCGCGCCGCTGAACTTGAGGAAAGCCAGGACGATGCCGAAGCCCAGGAAATTGATATGGAGACCATGGCCGCGATTCGAGAGGAGGCCAGGCTGGCAGCTGAGGCTGATGCCGCCGAAAAAATAAAGGCGGCTGAAGTAAAGGCCAGGGAGGAGAAAAAAGCCGCACAGGAGAAGGCTCAACGCGCCACAGACAAGGCGGTTCTCGCTGCCAAAGAAGAGGCCGCCCGGGATGCTGAGCAGCGCTTTCAGGCCAACTTGGCCGCTATCAAGGATGAAAAGGCCCAAGCCATGGCCCGCGCCCAGGAGCTGGAAAAACAACTCAAAATTGCCGGGGACAACGATACGGTACGCCTCTCCCTCTTATTTGAAGCTTTCCAGGGGGATTATTCCAAAATAGCGGGTTTTATTACGGAAACCAAGGCTTCCGATACGGAAAAGGGTACAAAATTTCAGGGCGCGCTTGTCAAGGCGCTGGAGAAGATTCGGGAGAACGCGGCGGCACTGTAGTTATTATTATCTATGGAAGGGGCGGGCCTTGTGGCTGTTTCAGATACCATGTTGAGATATTGGAGGATTGGATTATGAAAGCAATTACACTCTGGCAGCCATGGGCCTCCCTGCTGGCCTGCGGTGCAAAGAAATATGAAACTCGTTCGTGGGCTACATCATATCGCGGGCCGATAGCGATTCATGCGGCGGCTACGCTATTCCAAAGAGTGATGAAGAAAGTGTTTCCGCTGCACAATTGGAGTTATGCGCCTGACTACACCATAAAACGTAAGTTTGTTGACCTCGTAAGTAAGTTTGTAGATGTTGACAATTTGTGTTATGGGGCAGTTATTGCCACGGCGGAGCTTGTGGGGTGCCATAAAATTATGGAATCAGCCCTGCTTGAATCATATATCATTATCAACGGAAAACGTTATTTTCCACATGATGACGAATGGATTTTCGGCGATTGGACGCCGGGCCGCTACGCCTGGAAGTTCGCCAATACGACAATGCTACCGGAACCCATCCCGGCAAAAGGACATCAACAACTATGGAATTGGGAGGCATATCATGAAAATCAATAAGCTGGCGGCTATCTGCAAGAAATCGGGAACGATCATGCTTTATGACCAGGAAGACGGAGGGCAATGGATTGGAGACGGGGCGGCCATGTATCCGGCATATGACCTCCCGGAACTTAATGACGACTACATATACGCAATCTTTGATATTCCCGAGAAAAAGCAGAAGAAAATGAGTTATCGCAGGCAGGGCATGCCGCCTTCTATCTCAGTAGCGGACAGTGTTCCGAATGAAAATATGCTGGATCCTCCGAAATTTGATATTTCAGTAGCGGGCCGGATCCTTCGTCCTCTTAAAACGCAGCGTGGATTAATCTTCATCGACACAAAGTATCTTTTGCCGCTGGCCGACGCGGATGATTATCTTGAATTATACGAGCGGATTTCCACAGACGGAAAGCTTTATGTTGTTGTGAAAAACGGCTTCATGCTGATGGCGGTAATACTGCCTTACAAAATCGTCACCGAGGACTTTGTGGAGAACATGGAGGAGCTTGCGCGGCTCTGTAAGATTGCCTACGAAAATAACAGTACAAATGACGGATTGGAGGGCAGCCATGAAAATGGATAACCCAATCCCCGTTATTACTCCTTTGATTCTTTGCCCAGGGATGAAAGCGTCTCGTAAACATTCTCTATGAAGGCTTGTAAATTTCCGTCTGGTATGGGTTCGCGTGTACCAGATACTAACCAGGAACTAATAACTGTATTCACGATTTCAACTGTTAATTCCTTATCTGTTTTAGACATATTTTCTCCTATTTGATAGGCATTTCGAAGGTGATCTTAAATCATCGGTTTTCAATATTAATAATTCTTTGATAATTATGCCATTTTTATTCAAACATCGCACGAAACATTGAGATGAGAGCTATATTTTATAAATGTTTTGTATTATATGTTCTATTCCATCAACCGATGAAAAACGGCTTTGTTATGGATATGCTTGCGAGCAGTGTGAAGCAGCATTGCTTGAGCGATATAAGCGATGGCTAGATGGTTGAGACGATCCAGAACTCGAAGAATTGTATGGAATGAGCAATGAGAAGGAGGAAACCAATGCCACATAACCAACCCAATCCCCGCAACCAGCTCCGCGGCGCGCAGAACCGCGCCCAGGGTGATATCTTTGAACAGATCATAGACGCCTCCTGCTTATACTATCGGGAATGCGGTGTTGCAGAGATAGAGAAAACCCCGGAGCCCTTCAGGGTAACCCGGCGTCTCACAGATTATCAGTTTAGCGGGCACTTCGAGAAAAAGGCCCAGCCGGATTATAAGGGCACCCTGCAAGGAGGCAAGGCAATTGCCATTGAGGCAAAGCATACCGAGGAAGACCGGATCAAGCAGGAACGGGTGACGCCGGAACAAACGGCGGCTCTTGACCGGCACTACAGGCTGGGCGCGGCGTGCTTCGTACTGGTATCTATTAAAATGAACACCTTCGCCTTGGTACCTTGGACGACATGGGCGCAGATGAAACAGACATTCGGTCACAAATACATGACGGAAAATGAACTGCAACCCTACCGGGTACCATTCAAAGGACGGATAGTATTCTTTCTCGATGAAGTTAGAAAGGGGTTTTATCATGTCTGACGGATATATAACACCAAGAATCTATGTGGGGACGGAACGCACTTGCCCATCTGGAAATCATTGCATAGGTCAAGAATGGAGCAAAAGCTTTTGCAGTATTTTTGGGGAGCATCTCACCCATGCATTAGATTGTTACGGAAAAAGGATACGAAATTCCGGCCTCGGCGGTTATGTATATAACAAATGCGATAAGTGCATCGAGGCCGGTCAGGAACAGGAAGCAGCACCGGAAACAAAGCAGATAGTGGGACGCAAGCACAATGTGGATATCCTTATGGATGATTTTACAGGATAGCGGGTTATGTAATTGAATTGCAGAAAGTAGTTTTATACGGAGGTTTCAAGATGAAATTCTACATAGCGAGCAAACTTGAGAACGCCGCCCAGGTATGCCGGGTTGCTAACGCACTGAAAGCCGCCGGGCATATTTACACCTACGACTGGACGGTGCACGGCCCGGTACGAAAAGAAGGGCTTGGGCGCGTCGAGGAGGTGTCGATGCTTGAAGCACAGGGGGTGCTTGACGCCGATGTCGTGGTTGCGCTTTTACCTGGTGGGCGCGGTACCCACGTCGAGATTGGCATCGGCATCGGAGCGGACAAGCGGATTATTCTTTGTGCACCGGACGAGGAAATGTTCTACGGTGATGATGTGTGCGCTTTCTACTGGCACAAAAATTGTACCCGCTGTGTTGGTGATGAACAGCAGTGGATCGATGATATTCTTGCGATCTGCGCAATTGCGGAAAATACACTGTTTGACGAGCAGAAATGCCGGGTGTGTGGCTGTACTTGGAATCATGCCTGTCCGGGCGGCTGCTATTGGGTAGAGGAGGATCTGTGCAGCCGGTGTGCCAAAATCGTTCAGGATGCTAAAAACAGCGGTAAAATAGTACATCCAACGGTTGCAGATATGATTACGGCGTTAAGTGCCTGCGCAGTGGATACGCCGCAGGAAGGATATCCATGCGAGGGCTGTTATCTCTACCCTTTCAGCAACGACGGGCGTATGTCCACTGGACGGACTTGCTTTGAACACTTGGCCATGGATGTGAGTGAGGAGCTTCGCAGGCTGACTACAGAAGCTGAAAAGGCCTGGAAGCAAGTTCACGATGACATCACTATAATGCAGAAGTTTGCCGCAAAAAAGTGCCCGCATGGGTATGCGGATTGTTGCCATCGAGAAGAGGAGGCCAGGTGATATGCCATGATCGATGTTGACGATATCTGCATGCTGTACCGGCGTGCTCACAATGACAAGAATATTATCAACATCATTGCGACGGTACAAGGAATTTCCTATGACGTTATACGAAACATCTTAATCGAAAGAAAATTGATGACCGCGGAGGGCAAATATAATGCGCCGATCCGCCTTACAGGAAGGGAGAAAATTATGGCACAGTGGAAATGGATGCCTCACAGGAAAAAGCAATTCAACCAGATGAAAGCCGAAGGCAAATCGCTGGAACAGATCGCCAAGGCGCTTGGCTGTCCATCGGAGATCGTGACCGAGTATGACAACAATCCAAGGCCTATCAGGCCCCATAAAAAGCCCACAGCGCCTACCCCCGTTCCGCCGGAAGCTACCACCGTAGCGTGGCCGCCTGATAACAAGCACGCGATATGTGCATTGGCGGAGCAGATTCTTGCAATGGAGTTGCTGGAGTATCACAACCGGAATTATCTGGCCGGAGACAACAAAAGCCGGTCTGAGGTTAGACAGGCTATGTTAAGAGAGATCGTTAGCTTGGCGTCTCATTAAATTTTGTGAAGTCGACTGCACAAACCCGGACATGAAAACGTCATTTATTTATCATTTTTTTTTGCGTGGGTTTATCAAAAAAGTCACTCAAAAAAGCTAAAAAATTTTTGATAAATAAAACGCCGGTTTTCCCAACCAATAAGCCGTTCTTTGTACAAAACGGGATGACTTAAGGGATTGCCTCAGTTCAAAAGCTGAGACAATCCCGACCAAAACTCTCTGACCAATGTCCGAAAAGTTTCATATATTTCCCGCGTCGGCGTATCAATTTTCCTCTCAAAAACGTATCAAAAAACACACTCTCTGACGCTGCCATGTTTTTTGATAAAAAATATGCCTGTTTTTCCCATAACAAAGCAACATTTCAAAGTCACCGACAACATCATGAGCGTTTTGTCCGGTTTTCAAAATAGGTTTTATCCCTTCTGCTGCACATCTCAATTTTTTCGGACATTGCCCTAGCCGCCATTACCCCACCCCACCGGGGAGGCGCGAGCGAATGCGAGCGCCATATGATTACATTGCCATAACACCACGATGCCCCGACTTACATATACAGCTATTTGCCTATCTGCTTCATATCGCCAAGTCACTACATTAACCAGGGAGGGCTACACCATGACTATCGAACGGCTGAACCAATACCGACATCTGGTGAGGGAGATAAAGCATCTTGATATCCAACTAAAAAATTTCAGTAAGCCCTCACTACGGGATTCGGTGATGTCCAGCGATGGCCCCGGCTAT
>Ga0153947_1001105_pt1 | contig 12920 bp, 20 predicted proteins | sample TSNJ031MetaG_FD_104697 | JGI IMG/M metagenome (GOLD analysis project Ga0153947, IMG submission 104697) | Attine ant fungus gardens microbial communities from New Jersey, USA - TSNJ031 MetaG | ecosystem: Host-associated > Fungi > Mycelium > Unclassified | place: USA: New Jersey, Wharton State...
CTCATGCTCTTGGCTGGCCTCTACGACTCTGTCACTATCGAGGGTGAGCAAAATAAATCATCATAATAACAAGTTGTGTCTCATTCACCGCAAGACCATACACTCTGGACATTCACCATCGTCACGACCGCTGCCAACACCGACTTTACATGGCTACACGACCGTTAACCCGTCATCCTCTCTTCCACCTCTGCTGTCCTCTCCTGGCTCGACACATCTTCCTCCTCATCCTGGTCGCAACAGCTGACCCAACTCGTTCAACCCTACAGCGACAAATCCGTCAAGCTCGAGTGCTACCAAGTTCCCCGCCAAGTCGGAAAAGTCGGCAATGAAAGTCCAACGTTCATCGAGCCCGTCGCAAGTAGAAAAGATGGGATACAGGCTATGTTTACCAAGCAGAGAGAGCGGGAGGGAAAGAGGCTGAGGGAGGAGGACCGTGTCAATGATAGCACACCGTCAAAAAAGTCTAGACATTCATCGTCTCCTTCTAAATCAAAACCCCAGGATCCAAGTTCACCTACAAAGAACAAACCCATCACCGCTTTCTTTCCCAAAAAACCATAAGCCATTAACATGTACATCTGCTGAAAATAAAATTGTTTTTTACATTCATATATACAAACTGACTTTTTCACGACGCAAACAATCTTTTAGTATACGAATTCAATCCATGCACACCTCCCTCAAGCTGAGCACTCGCCGTCCTCGCCTCAAACCTCACCTTGCCCTCCTTCACTCCCCTCTGCAACTCCACCACATTCCTCACTCCAATATCCTGAAACGAATGCTGCACCCCCGCATAAAGATACGGCAAAAACTGCTTCACACTTCCCTTATCCTGCACATCACCCGAAACACCTTGCGCCACTTTGACTGCACTGCTTTCAGAAAAATAGCGAGACGTCGCAGCATTCTCCACAGTCGTGTTTCTCGTGTACTTGGAAGATCCTTTCGCAGCGACACCCTGCTCCATAGCCTCCAAACTCCCCATCCCGCGATACGCCTTGACACGCTTACCCTCATGATAAAAATACTCTCCAGGAGCCTCCTCCGTACCAGCCAACAACCCACCCATCATCACAGCACCAGCACCAAGCGCCAAAGCCTTCACAATATGCCCCACATTCCCAATCCCTCCATCCGCAATCACCGGCACCCCAAACCTACTCGCAAACTCAGCCACAGCATACACAGCCGTCGCCTGCGGTCGTCCCACCGCCATCACCTCTTGCGTAATACAAATCGACCCAGATCCCATACCCACACGAAGCCCATCCGCCCCAGCCGCAATCAGCGACGCAGCTTGTTCCCTCGTCACCACGTTCCCAGCAACCACTTCCAGACGAGGATACGTCTTCTTGATCCACTCAATCATCTCAATCTGGAAAATAGAATTCCCCTGCGACGAATCGAGGACGACGATATCCAATCCAGCATCCACCAACAACGCTAACCTATCCCGATCAGAAGGCCGCGTACCAACAGCCGCAGCAGCATACAGCTGTTTGCTCTCCGGATCCTTCGACGCAAGCGGATACGACTGATTTTTCAGCAGATCCGAACGAGCAAGAAGCGACACGAGGCAACCTTGGGCATTGACGATAGGTAGTTTCCCCTTTTTGGAATCACGGAGGATATCGTTGGCTTCGGCGAGCGTAACGCCTTGCGGTGCAGTGACGAGTGTCGTGGTCATCACATTCCCAAGCGTCGTTGATGGTTCACGGAACTGGATATCTCGAGCCGTCACTATACCCATGAGTTTGCCACCAAGCTTGCCAGTATCTATATCGACAAAAAAAATAATCAGCGTTCGACTCAAGAACCCTTTTCGAACCAACAAAAAACTCACCCGTAATCGGAATCCCACAAAACCCCAATCTCGCCTTGATATCCAATACATCCTCCACACAATGATCGGGGGAAAGCACCACAGGGTCAGTAATAAACCCATTCTCATGTCGTTTCACCGCTCGAACCATCGCCGCTTGCGATTCTACAGACTGATTATGATGGATGACACCAATCCCACCCAAGAGCTACATACATCATACATTATCCAACCAACACACAATTAGAAAATCCACAAGATAAACTCACAGCCATAGCAATCGCCATCTCCGTCTCCGTAACCGTATCCATCGGACTACTCATAAACGGTGTCTTCAACGACACATTCTTCGTAATCCGACTCTCCATCAACACATCCGAAGCCGGAAAATCAATTCTTCCAGGCAACACCAAAAAATCATTATACGTCAATCCCCCACGGATCCGGGACTCCATAAGGTCGGCGACAGAAAGACCATCAGCAGAACCATAACTTTTGAGGAGGACATCGAGAGCTTGGGTTGGGTCAAGGACATGATGGGCCATGGGCAAAAATTTGCCATCTTCAGTCTTGCCAAGTTTCGCTATATCTAGAGTGTGTGTAGATGTGTGTGTGTGTTTTCTTCATTTGGTCATGCAAAATAGACATGCAGAGACACCTTTTTGTACATTTGATGCCCAGACTGGATGTATATGTACAAAACCATGAGTGGAGAGAAAGAAAGAAAAACATATGCACGAGTCAACGATCAGCACAGGGGAGGGGAGAAGAGAGAGAGAGAGGAGAGAGAAGACCCAGTAGGCCCATATTAACAAGAAAAAGAATTGCAAAAAAGTCAGCAGACAAAAAGAAAAGAAAAAAAGGATATTAAGTCTACGACAAAACTTGCCCCCTCATTACTTGGTTATACATCAAACCTATCGCCAATACGATTGCTGCCCTTGATACCAAAGCATCTGATCATTTGCATTCTGCAAATACCCAGGATGATGGCCCTGAGGTCCTCCCTGCTGTTGGTGGGGATGATGAAGCTGCTGAGGCCCACTAATACCAACTCCAGTAGCACCAATACCCGCCGTTGCAGCAGCAGCAGCTCCAGCACCACCACTTCCAAATCGATTGGCAGAACCATAATAACCCTGACCTTGCGGTCCTCCTTGCGCACCACCCTGTCCCTGTCCCGGTTGAACACCACCTTGGCCAGGTCCACCAGCACCACCAGCACCTCCCTGCACCGATCCAGTCCCAGCACCAGTCCCAGCACCACCAGCACCACCACGTCCACCACTCACTCCAATCCCATTATCCTTCTGATACTTGTACTGCGTCTCAGGCGAACTACCCGCATTCCTCGGTCCTCCTCCTCCACCAGCACCTCCCGCACCCGTCACAACCCCTCCACTTCCCGTAGTACCACCACCAGCACCACCAGCACCCCCTCCTGCTCCAGCACCTCCACTCTGCGCACCACCAAGTCCAACCAACCCTTGCCCATAAAACTTCCCGAACTCATTCACATGCCCAAACCCCGATTGACTCAACCCAAGATTCTGCGGAAGATGATGCGCCTGCGAATAATCGTCATATCCCTGCTGATACACACTCGCCGAATACGGGTTATTCTGCGGCTGAACACTGCTCACGTTCTGCCCAGGCTGTTTTCCCCCCGAATTAGGCACAGAATTGGCTCCAGGCGGTCCATGCTGATACATCGTCGGATATTTCACAGGGTAAGGCTGGGTATTGTACGCCGTCGTATAGGGGACACTGTAGTATTGATTCTGGTAGGGGTAATAATAAGGAAGAGGAGGCGGAGGATGGAACTGCTGTTGCGGGCCTTGTCCACCCACAGACTGAGGTTGGTTCGCGCTCTGCGACGAGTGCTGAGACGTCCGCGTCGCAGAAGGAGGAAGATTGTTCGCTGGTGGTTGTTGGCTTCCAGCAAGGTCTTTGATCTCATCGTGACCACTGAGGACACTCCTGTTGTTATTAAAGCTAGTCTGCTGCGGATAAGAATCATAGAAACCCTTTCACTCTACATCAGTTTTGCACCAACATGAACAAATGACGAACTGACCCTTTGATTATCATAACCATAATCAACCGAGCCAAAACCACTCAGATGCGATCCTTGCTGATTCTGTTGACCAAGTTGATTATTAAAAGCACTATAATCCTGAGCTTGACCAGTCGCAGAGGTGGGCGTATGGAAATAGGGAGCACTAGTTGAAGTATCATTCTGACGGAAGTAGTTCGACTGGGCAGCAGCAGTCTGAGGTTGCTGATGCTGTGTAGCAGAAGGCAGGTGTTGTTGTTGCGTTTCAACTTGAGTAGGAAAATGCTGTGAGTACTGATGATGGGTATGTGATTGCTGTACTTGTTGAGGAAGATTGTGGTGCTGAGGAAGCTGATGGTGATTTTGCTGCTGCTGTTGCTGCTGCTGCTGCGACGATTGTTGCGGTTGTTGTTGCTGTTGAAGAGCCGCAAGCGATGACTGTTGAGCTTGCGTATGTGGTTGATGAGTATATTGTTGAAGCGGGGAAGCAACCGCAGTAGTGGTACGAACAGGGGTTTGAGTCGATTGGGTGGGTTGAGAGACAGAAGTGGGAAGAGTTGGCTGTGAACTGGATTGAGCAGCAGGTGTTTGAGATTGAGGCTGCGTTGCCGGGCTCACTTGAGCAGCTTGCTGTTGCGATTGGAAGACGGAGCCAAGAGAGGCCGATGCCGCGGGGGTAGTTGCAGCAGGAGCAGTAGAGGAAGATGTTTCATGTTGAGGTTTGCCCGGGGCTGTCGTGGCAGGAGCAGTCTCAGAGGCAGGAGCACTGACTGCAGGAGTTTCCGGTTCAGTCCTGAGAGAAGGAAATGTAAGTACACACAAAAAAAGCTGATGAACAAAAAGAACGCACGAAGTCGACGTCGACTCGAATAGACTCTCACCATTTAGGCTGAGACTACCGAATTGCATTCCAACCCTTTCAACAGAACCGAACGAGCTCGGCATCACAACAGGCTGATCTATCAACCTGTTCCGGGCACTGGCACGAGAAGATGAGGTAGCAGTCCGAGGGGCGGATTTAAGTGATGCAGGAATGTTGGTTACTGATGTTGTTGCCGGATCTGACAATGAAGGGGCGGGAGACTGCGAAGGAGGCTCAACTGTAGCAGGGGTAGGTTCTGGAGCAGGTTCTTGGGCAGGGGTAGGAGAGCGAGATGGTACTTGGGATTCTTCTGGAACAGGAGACTCAAGCTTGGGCTCTTCTGAGGGAAGATCTACGGCGGGTGAAGGATCGGGTTCCCATGATGGATGCTGGACTGTTGTGGGTTCTTCCCATCCGGTAGGCTCAGGTTCAGGTTCAGGTTCCTTGGAAGGCGCAGCTGCAGGGGTGGAGGTATGTTGTAAGGGAGCAGAAGCAGGTTGCTGAGCAGATGAAAGGATCGTCGGCTTGGATGTCTGTTTACTATGGAAAGAGGCAAGATCGGAAGAGCAGAATGAGACCGACACAAATAAGCCTACCTTGCGATCTGAGCCCAGGACAGCTTGGCCGCGTTGGAGGCCTGTTTGTGAGAAGGGGGAAGATTGACAAGCGGTGCAGCTGGTGGAGGTGCATCATGCTGGACAGGTGGTGTAACTGTGTTTGCTACTTCATATTGGGCGATCTTGTGATCGGTCCAGCCGTCTGTAACGCTGTTTTGGTCGCTGTTGACGTCGGCCGTGTGCTTGGGAACGTCTGCCAATTCTGAAGGAGCAGACGAGGCAGGAATCGAGGGAGAGCTGTCTGCAGCTGGGGCGACACGAGGACTAGCGGTATGAGAATGATCATTGACGCGTCCGCCGCGGGAAGGGCCAACACGACCACGGGTTGCAGCACCACCACGGCCAGGACCACCTCTTCCGCCACGACCGCCTCTTCCAGCACGCGACTCGCCACGGGCGGAGACAGCGTCCTTTGAAGAAGGATTTTGAACCGGTTTCTTGTCCTTTTTACGCGAAACAGACCCCCACTGCTGAGTCCGACCTGTTTGGTAGGATGGGTTTAGAAATGGCAGCGGATAAGATGTAGTGCATTTACCATCTGAGATGCGAGTAGCAGCCTGCGAAACGTCGTTGTTGGCATCCGAGAGGGCGGACCGCAGGTCTTTATTATAAATTTTGGGAGCATTTTTGGAAAGAGACAAGCTGGCTTACCGTCAAGAGACCAGTCAGGAAATATTTCCTGAAGCTTGGCAATACTTTCATGGTGGGACGAGTCTGAATGAAGAGCAACTTTGTATTGAGACATGGCGGAGAGATGAAAGAAAGAAAAAGACGCTGTGGAATACAAATTTACATGCGTGGGAAATGCCTCGAGGCTACATGTTACTCAGAACCAGCAGTCCGCAAATCCCAAGTATTCCTCCAATTCCAACTACAAACACCGTTCCTCCCAGCGGCAAAACAATGTCCAGCGGTCCATCCCAGTCTGAAGGCAATGTCAGGCTGCTCACATCTGCAGCCAGAGTGACGTTAACATCGTCCTGGCAGCTCGCAGAATACGCTGCAATCTATCAGACACCGTGGCCTGGCCCAAGAGAACAACTCACCAGCTAGCAAGGCATTCGAGCCAACCCGTGGATCAGCAGGCTTGCTGTCTGTTGCAATGAGCTGCTCAAACATGCACTGCTGCGCAGCTCGGGTGCTGTTCACTACGTCCGTCTTGCACAGACATCCAGCGTCTCCTTTACAGCCCAAGATCCCCTGCTGTGCGCTCTGCACCTGGCTTTGGCACTGCGAAAATTGGAGCCAGGAACCGTTTATTCACACTATTCACTTGCCTGCTGAGAAACGGCTGGCGCCGAAATGTCCATGATGTCCTTTGCCTGGAAGACTCGGCCGGCCAAAGTGATATTAAAAGCCAAAGCTGGACATGATATCAGTCAATATTCTGTCTCTGACATCCATCCTCCCGCACCTCGGCTAGCGAGCACAAAAAGAACAACAAATCTGAACATAGGACCTCGCAGAGGGAAGAAATGTCAGGCCCTTCGCAACCGCTGCTCTTTTAAAATCTAACAAGTGATCATCACCATCACCATCACCATCACAAACGCGTAAACATTGCCAAATACACATCACCGTGACTGCATGGCGTGACCTTTGTTTATCATCTTCACTCCCAACCTCCATTATGGCCCCCGTTCAATACATGGGTGCTCTTCAGCCCAAAAAGAAAAGCGAACTCCAGGACATTGCCATTGCTCTCAGAATTAGTGATCAGGGTACCAAGGACGACCTCCAGGCCCGTATCAAGAAGCATCTCGACGACCACTATGAACTTGAGGACGATCCAAGTTTCTCAGGGTTATATGGCAGGCGTAAGCGCAGTGTTCAACCACAGCCCTTTGCGTATGCTCATTCTCTATCATACTATTGATTCATCTGACATCACCTGGAGAACACGTGCAGAGTCTGTGTCCGCGCAACCGAAGTCGTCTTCACGTATCGGTCGTCGTACTGGCCCGGGTTCTGCTATCAATTCTACTCCCCTCAAAGGTACATTCTAGACTTCTGTACAGCCCGAAGTATGCTATATCACCTTTCAAAGAAACCCTACCCTCGCCTGAACCCATTAACGAGCAAGCAGTACAACCACCTAGCAGTCAAGTCAGCCCCGCTAAAAGCATCATACAAATGACTATGGACCTTGCTTCCAAAGTCCAGGAGATTAGACCGCATGATCTCGGTCAAGAATCGCTTTTCAGTCTTCGCCAAGTGCGTAAACCCTCAATTAGGGTATCCACAGTCAAATTCACAGCGCTTCCAGTATCTATCAGACTCTCATCACATCCTACTCCTCACTGCTCTCTATGAGCTCTTATACATCCTCTACACCGTCATCCCCTGGAAAATCATCGAGGTAAGTTTCATCTCATTACCTCTGTCACCCGACTCACATATGTCTAGGTACCCCTATCCCCCAAAGGTACCATTACCCTTCCTTGCATCTACCCACCCTTCAGTACATTCCAGTCCGGTGCCTTCTGGGCCGTTCTCCTCCACTGGGCCATACCTACCGTTATTGCACCAGGACTCGTCGCTAACCTTATCTCCTTCAACCCCTCCTTCAACCGAAACAACTCGGACAACTCTTTCCCTGTATATGATCCTCTTACGGCATCCATCACTCGTCTTGCAGCACACATCGCCTATCCTTACTCTTCTTTTGATCTTCAAAGCGGTGTGTATGGGCTTGATGTTTTAGGATTCAAGTTCAGGGTGTGGAGTGCTAGTCTCAGTTTGGCTTTTGCCTTTGCGGAGTCGATCTCTGGTGCGCCCAGTGCATTTGCGCAAACGTTGAGGCGGGAGAGGAGATTTATTGCTATGTCTTCGAGGGACAGTACTCCTATGTCGTGATTGTTATGTCGTTTTCTATGGTTTTGTTATGCCTTTCCTATGATGATCTTATCTATAATTTATCTTGGTTTTTATTCGTTCTGTTTTGCTTTCTTTCTAATATGCGAGGTGTATGTCGTACAGGTTCTATTCTCTAGGTGTATAGTTGTATGAATGAGTTTCCGCTCTTTGACTATGTAGATATTGTTGTGTGTATTGGCTGTCAGGGAGGAAAGCTTTGTGATGATTGAAAATCTTTAGATTAGTCATCAACAAAGTCAGTTTTTCTCCCAGGGTCCATTGGTAATGGGTTCTTGGTGCTGTATGTTTTTCATCTGAGACTGAGACTTTGCAGCTGGATTTTGTATTCGACTGGAAAGTCTCAGGTCTCATGCACATACCCGCGCCATCCATCCCTTCATTTTTGAATTTGATTTTAAACGTGTGATCGTTCATACCGGCGCCCTGAAAAACTCAACACAAAATTGTTTAGAACATAATTCTCCTCGAATCGGGAGGATATTATATATATATATATTGAAATATATTTCGTCGTCATAGCAAAGATGCAGGTTTATGACCGCAAAAAAAAAAAGAAAACAAGAGAGACACAAGTGTACACGCTGAATCAAACTTTTACCTTTTACGCAATAGATGATCCCCTACCCCGCCCTTCTCAACTTGTCGATTTTTTCAGATCATCTAAAGGAGCTTCTATGTAACAAGATTGAAAGAATACTCAAGGATGAATCAAAGCACTATTTCATTGTCAAATCTCATTGAAATATGTATGAAGCACCGTAATTCAAGATTAGGTGACTATCCAATACACCAGCATGCACAATGTATTCTATTACGATGATATGCACATACAGTCAGCCCAGGATATTCAAGGGCTATACGGCTCATGATCACATTCGGGTGGTCTCAATGAATGTTTCACGAGGATCGTCCCATAGCATCAGGATCATGATCTGTGACATCAAAACTTTGTTGCAAGGTGAAGCACACCCTGATAAGTAGTAGTCCAGGGCCACCTTAAAAGGCTACAAGCATTGATCGAACTTTCAAATTTTGCGATGAAAATTTTTTCATTGCTCGAGTCATCAGTGAAGCAGGAACACGATATAAAACAGAAGGCTAAGGTGTGAGAGGTCTTCCAAATATGAATTTAATGAGGGAGCGCAAGTAGCCGCTATCCGGCGCCAGATATATGTCCAAATAGTGTATGAAAGAGATTCAAGAACCTTGAGGAGCTTCCTTGAAAGAAATAACCTAAATCACGATAAGGGCTACGATCTAGCTGCAGGCAATGAGGACTTACCTGCTCTTGGCCAACAGCAGACACACAAGTAACGAGAAGCTCCTTTCCAGATTCAAATTCTGATTGAATTTGTATACCGAGATCGCCCTCAGGTAGCCGAATATCCTCTTTCGTGCTGCCATCTGGGGTCATGAGGGTGAGAAAATCAACCGTAATGTCGACCTGAGCCACAGTTTGAGAGTCTCTTATAATATATGGGGAACAATGTACGCACGAGCGGGTATTCACAACGTGTCACAATAGGAACCTCCATGTTATGGGTAGAAGGAGACATATCTTCCTGGATTGACATTCGGTTCTCAGTTCGAGACCAATTGAAAAAAATTACTAACATATTTTTTACCGGTAAAAATCTAAAGAAGAGTAAGCAGAAAATCAGGGGAATCATGAAGGAAAGCTGACGTCTTGGCCGACCAAATTGACTTTAGCATGGCCGTGCTTGCCGGTTTTTGAGGTGCTCATCTCAACAATCTTGCATGGGTGGTCTATGAGAGCAATTAGTGGTGAAGAAAAGGGGATATTCAATAGAGAAACATACTCTTGAGCATAACGAAGCCGTTTTTACGGAGAGCAGAACATTGTACAGGGATAGTGTGAGAAGCTCCGGCGCCAGCCTAGGAATAAATCAGGGCGTTTCCATAGCTGAATAGCACAAAAAATACCTGATCAAAGTTCTGCTCGTCGTCGGACATGACGAACAGTCTAGATTGTGAAGATGGAGGGGTGAGAAAGAAAGGGGTTTGATTAGATATTCCCTAAATTTTCAGATTTCAAGGTCCGCTATCGAGTTCATCGATCATTGCCATTTTTGGTCTTCCCTTCACGCCGATAACTAGCTAGTAGAATTTGCAAAATTTGCGATAGAAAGACAAAGCGTAAACATGGACTGAACTTCCACGGCTGTCATGAGCCCGAGTCGTTGAAGGACTGGCAATGCCTGACCCGAGTACCCCCTCCTCGGACAAGACGTTCCAGAGTGCCGAGTGCCGACCCGCACACCTTGAACAGATGGGGTGTCAATGTCACCGATGTTGCCGGCGTTGGCAGGCAAATCCTGAAGGTTGTTGACTTTGCAGTAGACCCTTGATTGAACTAATCACAATGTTTATCTAACTACAATCTGGCACTGCCACTCTCTAACGCTTGTACAGAATCCTGAACATGCATCCTTTTGGAGGCATACAGATATGCCCGCGGTGCTCAAAAGCTGTCTATGCTGCAGAACAGGTGTGTCGGCTGTTTTGGCCCTATCTCAACGCTGTCTACATCGTTCCTCCAGGTCATGGGTCCTGGCCGCAAGGTACGACTCCCTATTCTGTTACTCTCTCAGTGTTTCATCGTCCTGCCTACAGCTCTATCACAAGGTATCATCTTCCCAGTTCCTACCAGTTCTAGCAACTTATTGGACCCAGCCATGCCTATCTTGTATGACCTGCAGGAAGCGTCTCGACTCCTATATGCTTGTTGAACACAATCAAGAAGTAAGCGCCCCTTGATCAATGACCCAGCTCTTCTCACTGACGATACAATTCAGCCCTACTGGTAAAAACTGTTCCTTAAACATCACCAGTGCAATCATCTTATCGCTGTTCTCCTAGCAAGCTATGCTACGCAAGGAACTTCAGCACGCGCGATCTTCGCCAAGCCAATCTCCCTGTTAGGGAAACATCTACCTCACCAATATCGTCATCTCCTCCAGGAACTTCTGATAGTCTGCACAGTGTTCCGTCTCCACTGCCTCGCGTGGCCTCCCCCGTTCGACCACCTAGCATTACCACGGTCCAGCTTCCGAGACTGAAACCTACCCATTCTCTCAATAGTCCTACTTCATCCTCCTTTCCCCAAAATTCTCGCTCCTATTTTGACAAAGTCAAGAAACACCAGTCTGCCACTTTGGGCGCTCAGCCCAACCCTCTGCTTGAACAAGAAGAGGCAAGAGATCAAGTTGCACCTTTGACTCAGCCATCTTCTGCACGGCCGAACTCTTCTGTACCTCAGCTTCCCAACCGCCCAACACACCGGTCATCAAACTCCGCCAGTGCTCTCTCTAATATTAGATCATTCCAACCTGAAACTAAAAACTCCTCAATCCCATCTCCGACTTGCTCGAACCTTGGAAGGAGTGGTAATACTACATCTGCAGCGCTCAACCTCCTGGGCAATGAAGGCATTCACACACCGCCTCAAATGTCCACAGGAACACGGTATGGTGTTGCCCTTGGGGGTACGATAACGATTGATACGACGAAAACATCGGCAGTATCATCAACACGCAAATGGAATGTTGAGACGCCTATCTGCCCGAAATGTTCCAACCGAGTTTATTTTGCTGAGCAGGTGAACTATATCACAACACATTCTTTCACCTATTCAATTGAATCTTTCTTCATAGGTGAAGGCTGTGGGTAAAACCTGGCACAAGATTTGTCTCCGGTGTCAGGAGTGCAATACATTGCTAGATTCAAATAGACTCCGCGATCACGATGGCATACCTTTTTGCGTGAGATGTCATGGGAAGGTACGATCGTTAATCACAACATGAAAGAAAGGCACTGATTTTGGGCTGTAGCTTCATGGGCCTCGAGGGGGCGGATATGCGCTTCTCGGCAAAGCCGGTGGTTGAACGCATCCGAGGTCAGCAGGAGCCACCATATCGTGCTCGCTTCCGGTGTTGAATCTATGCTGGGCGTTCTTGGCTGGGCAAGGCACGACTAATCTTGACTCGAGTCTACCTATTCTTGTTTGAACTCTTGTTACGGACTAGTACCAAATTAAACCATTTTCTGTGAACGAGCGCGAGATGATACATTCAGATGATCAAAAAAGTAGCTCATCTGTTTCGTCTATACAAGTTTCATTAATCATCTATGGGAAACTGGAATGAGTCAAGTCTCGTACACATGCATTTCAGCGCCACATCCAAAGTTGAGCGCCGGATTCTGACTAGGGATGCTCCACTTACATCTAATCACTGGCTTATTCACCATCCGTGTATATCATCAATACGTCTCGATAACGATTAGGAATCTTTACAACGCCTGGCTTTGTAAATTTTGTCCGAAGTCACTATCGATACGGCTCTCTCACTGCTCTCTCACTGCCTCACTCTCATCAAATTCATCAGAACCTCATTGCAGCCACAATAGATCAATTTTAACTATGGCTAACCTTATCTAGTTCATGCATTGTATGAACTAAATATAGCTCTCGAACTCGCTTGACAATATCCGACGAGTCAGGCGTCCCCCTTCCCCCTCCCTTTCAAAGGAGTTCTCTATCACTCTTACAAAAGACCAGTTCTTTTACCGCATCGGCACACAGCACCAAAATGTGTAATTTTGGCCCTCTACTTAATTCCAGAACCCGAGTAAAGTAATTCACTTTGGACGCTGAAGACA
>Ga0153947_1001110_pt1 | contig 12872 bp, 16 predicted proteins | sample TSNJ031MetaG_FD_104697 | JGI IMG/M metagenome (GOLD analysis project Ga0153947, IMG submission 104697) | Attine ant fungus gardens microbial communities from New Jersey, USA - TSNJ031 MetaG | ecosystem: Host-associated > Fungi > Mycelium > Unclassified | place: USA: New Jersey, Wharton State...
GGCGGAGCAAAAGCTCACCGATGCCGAAGCAAGAATTGTAGCCATTGCCAACGCTGTGAACAACAAGAAAAAAGGCATATACGATGTGCATGAAGGCTCCATGCCGGGGCTGAAATCCGCGCTTATCTCGCCGTTATTTAATGCGTTTGGCGCCTCGGCAAGGCCGTTTTACGCCGAGGATTCCTGCAACGGCTGTAAGCGCTGCGAAGCGGTTTGCCCGATGCAAAACATTTGTGTGAAAGACAAACCTCAGTGGGGAAGTGCCTGTACCTGCTGCTTGGCCTGCCTGCATCACTGTCCTGTCAGGGCCATTCAGAGGGGAAAAGGCACCAAGCAAAAGGGGAGGTATGTCAACCCTAATTGCCGAGTGGAGTATGATTTTACACAGGGGTAGATGCTAGGAGGAACCTGCCATGAGATATCTAGCGCTGTTGCGCGGCGTTAATGTAGGCGGAAAGAACAAGTTATCTATGCCGGAGCTCAAAGCGAGCTTTGAAAGCAGCGGCTTTACGCAGGTCTCAGCCTATATCAACAGCGGCAACATTTTGTTTTCCAGCGCCGAGACCGATGTGCTGACGCTGAAAGGGCAATGCGAGGCGCTGATCAAAGAAGGCTTTGGGATGGACATCCCGGTGGCCGTTATTTCGGCTGCCGCCCTTTCCGATGCGATGGCTCACGCGCCTGTGTGGTGGAATACCGATAAGGAGTCCAAGCACAATGCCATCTTTGTGATCCCTCCTGCAACGGCCGAATCAGTGTGCGCCCAAGTTGGGGAAATCAAGCCGGAGTATGAAAAGGTAGATTTCCACGGCTCGGTCATCTTCTGGTCAGCGCCCATCAAAACCTTTTCCCGCACCCGCTGGTCCAAGGTGGTCGGCACCGCCGCTTACGGCAGTATCACCATTCGTAACGCCAACACGGCGATCAAGCTGGCGGAGCTGGCAGGAGAAGCGTAATGTTAAGGAGATATTATGTATTATCAAGATATACTAAAACCATTCGCTCAGGATACGGCTCCCTATGAAAGCACCGGGATTCCATTTTGGGATGATCCGCATATCGCTCAATCTATGTTGGCGGCCCATTTATCGCCCGATTCTGACGGCGCTTCCCGCAGGCATGATTTTATCCGGCAATCGGTGGATTGGATCGCATCGCTTCAGCCGCCGGACGGTAAGTCGCTGCTGGATTTGGGCTGTGGCCCCGGCGTCTATGCCGAGATGTTTGATGATAAGGGATATCGGGTGACCGGCATTGATTTTTCCCAAAACTCCATCGCCTATGCCAGACAGTCGGCAGAGGAGAAGGGTAAGGGCATTTGTTATCACTACCAGGACTACCTGGCCATGGAGTATGAGAATGCCTTTGATATAGCGATGCTTATTTACTGCGACTTTGGCGTTCTGCCGCCGGGTGACAGGGCGCGGCTGCTCCGCAAGGTGTATCAAGCACTCAAGCCGGGCGGAATATTTATCATCGATACCTTCACGCAAAATCAATATACGTCATTCCATGATGCCTTGGAGGCAGCCTATGAACCCGCCGGCTTTTGGCGCGCCGAGCCATACCTGTGTTTAAAACGCAAAAAAGTATACCCGGAGGCCCTTTATCTGGAACAGTATACCATCATCACACAGGGCGATTGCCAGACCTATAATCTTTGGAATCACGCTTTTTCTAAGGAAGAATTGGCAACAGACTTGAAGCGGGCCGGTTTTGGCGTTATAGACTTTTATGGCGATGTGACCGGGGCAGCATATACGGATGCCGGCGAAACCTTATGCGCGGTAGGAAGGAAAGAGTAAATGAAGAAGCAAAACCTGATGATTCGCCACATTCCGGCTATCCTTTGGGGCGAGCCGGCGGACCGTTTGTTTATCGCGGTTCATGGGGATCAATCCAACAAGACTGATAATGTTGTCGTCATGCTGGCGGAAGAGGCAACGGCAAAGGGATACCAGGTTCTCAGCTTTGACCTGCCTGAGCATGGGGACAGAAAAGATTCCCCAGAGCCCTGCAAGGTTCAGAATTGTGTTAGCGATTTGCGGACCGTGATGCAATATGTCCGCGGGATCGCTTCCGATATCAGCCTGTTTGCTGTGAGCGTGGGGGCCTATTTTAGCCTGCTTGCCTACCGTGACGTGCCGCTAAAGCAAGCGTTGTTTTTGTCGCCGGTTGTGGATATGCGGCGGCTCATCGAAAATATGATGACATGGTTTGGCATCAGCGAAGAGAAGCTGAAAGCGCAGCTGGAAATCCCGACTCCAATTGGAAAAACTCTGTATTGGGATTACTACAGCTATGTCAAAACACACCCTGTGGACAAATGGAGCACGCCGACAGCGATCCTGTACGGTGAAAAAGATACCCTCAGCGAATATGACAGGGTAGCTGCCTTCAGTGGCCGGTTTGGCTGTAACATGACGGTGATGGAGGACGGCGAGCACTACTTTCATACGGATGAGCAACTGGCCTTTTTAAGAAACTGGCTTAAAGAAACTGGCTTAAAGAAACTGCTATAACTAGTTCCACCAGTTGAGCATATCCTTCTCTATCATTTCACCGAGCCGCTTAAGATCATTCGTCTCATCTTTAATTGCTCGTTCATAGGCTTCATGCATGGCCTTGTCATATTCCTCAGGGACCAGGTGCTCGAAGCCGGTGGAACCGTTTGCGTATGTCGTCTTTTCATACGGGAATTCCCCCCATTTCTCCTCTACGGCCCTTCTGTATCCTGTCGCATAGTCATCGTCAAGCAGTCGCTGGATAATATCGGCCGCTTCCCGCGCCGTGGATATTTTGTAATTCTTGCATTCTTCTGTAGCGTATCCGAACCGTTTTTCGCCGGCGATATACAAATCCAAATGCTTAAGAAACATCGGCAGGAAACTGGTAATATTCCAAGGCCGGTATTTTCCGATCAGCTTGCGCCACACGAAAAAGTTCTTAATGCTCCATGATACCCAGTTTATTGAGCATGCTTGGATCAACCGGCTGGCTCCGATGCATAAATATCACCCCTCGTAAACTATGATTTGTTACTGCTAACCTCTCAAACCTGATTGGCTTGAATTAATAATGCAAATGAGATCTTATTGTGGAATTGACAGACGACAGTGGAAAAGGCGCTTAGTGACCTTGTGAAGCAAGGCGCTATTTTAAAAATCGGCGGTGGACGCTACACGCAGTATGTGTTTAACAGAGATTGAGGGGGAGAAAGAAAGGCGGTAAAGCGAAATGAAGGATATCATTGATTTTCTTGAATGTAATGTGAACGGGAAAACGCTGCACACAAAAGAATTGGTCTACGAACTGGAACATGGCGCTTTGCAAGGCGTATATTCCGACCAGATATCTTTTTCCAATCTGAAATACTCCACAACCGGCTTTCAGTTAGATATGTTCATTGTATCCAACGAAAAAATATGGCTTTTAGGCAAGGACAGGCAGCGTGATACATTGCGTAAGGATTTTAGCGGAGTTTCATTATTTCGGTTTGAGTTCGCCAGGCGCAAGAGCACAGGAAGTATCACGGGCTGCTTTCGCTTCATATCGGCTTCCGGGAAAGAGATTCCGGCGGAAGCAATTGTAAGCGGCATCTATGATGTGCGGCTTGATAATGGTGTGCTAAGGCTAAAAGAAGATCAGGCGCTATATCGTGACCAACCGATACAGGAGGACAGCTTCAAACCGGTTGCTTTCCAATCGGACCATCGCTTTTTTGTGGAGGATGGAAAATTGCATTATGAGTATGACGGCAAAAGTTTTGATATAGATACAACCACCATGCAGCGGAAGGTTATATCCGACAGCTTTCCATCCTTTATTTCCATTGAAAAGTAAGGCTTAGAGTATAGCGAAATAGAATCTACGGTTAATCATTCAAAGGCGTGGTTCGCAAAAGGACAGCACTTCTGGACAACAACCAGGGGAACAAGGAAAGAGAAAAACCTTTACTGGCTCCATGTGTTTGAAGGGTACTTCAGCGTAGCGGTTTGGTTCAAGGAAAAAAATCGCGCGGAAGTTCTAATGGCCGATGTGAGCGAAAAAACAATACAACTGATTCGTGATGCCGAGACAATGGGCAAGCTGCCTACCTTCCCGGTGGTATTCGATGTAACCACAGTTGAACAGCTTGCTGACATTTACGCACTATTAGACTGCAAGAAAAGAATAGAGAGATAAAGATATCTGTATAGAAATAAACTGAAACAGCGGCAACGGAGATATTCAGTTTAGTCCTATACAACAGTTCGGAGGATATTGTATGCCTGTCTGTAAAGTGAAGAATAAAGATACGATTGCCTCCCTGTTTGATGGCTGGCAGGAAACCTTCATCTGGTCATGCTTGCAGGATTGCATGGGAGACGCCTATGCCGATGATTTGGAAAATCCGCAGGCGGCACAGATCATTCTTGGGGATATCTGTTTCATCGCTGGAAAAGCCGATGAGGCGCTCATTCAAAACAAGCAGTCCTATAACCAGCACAGCTTTGTTATCATGGTGCCTCAGGATGAGCGTTGGGCGGAGAAAATTGAAGCTGTATTTGGGGACAAGGCTCTTCGCCATACGCGCTATGCGCTCAAAAAGGAGCCGGATGTTTTTGACAGAGCAAAGCTACAGGGCTTTGTATCGGCGCTTCCCGGCGGATATGAGTTGAAGCTGATAGACAGAGCCCTGTATGAAAAGTCCCGATTAACTCCCTGGTCGTTAGACCTGTGCTGGAATTTCCCCACATATGAAGGCTATCAAGAAAACGGACTGGGTGTTGTTGTGCTGAAAGACGGAGAGATCGTATCGGGCGCATCCTCATACTTCTTCTATCGCGGCGGCATTGAGATCGAGATCGATACCAGAGAGGATGAGCGGCGTAAGGGTTTCGCCACTGTCTGTGGCGCAAAGCTGATACTGGAATGCCTGGAGCGGGGCTTATACCCAAGCTGGGATGCTCATAACAAAGAATCGCTCGCCCTGGCGGAAAAGCTGGGCTACTACTTTGACAAAGAGTATCCGGCATATGAGATTCATGGGCTATAGATAGAATGCCAATTTGTTCTGGCTGAGGAGGTCAATATGATCAAGCTGCGTAAAATGTTGGGTAAGGCGGATTCGCCCTATATCGTGTCTCTTATGAGACTGATTGAAACACAAAGCAAGGCAACGATCGCAAGCTGGTGTATGGACTATGCCGAGCAGCATATACTGCCGATATTTGAGAAGGAATGTCCGGGTGATCCGCGTCCCCGTAGGGCGCTGGACGCTGCCCGGCAGTGGTTTGAGGGAAAGGTAAAGCTGCCGGAGGTAAAGAATATCATCCTCAATGAATGCCACGCGGCCGCGCGTGAATTGAACGATAACCCCGCGGCGCAGGCCGCAGCAAGGGCCTGTGGTCAGGCCGCCGCTTGTTTTCACACGCCCACGCATTCGCTGGGGCTTGCTTTTTACGGCTCGGCGGCCATTGCCTATGACCGGGTGGGCCTGACGGAAAAACCGGAGGTCTATGACCGGATTGCAGCGGAGGAATGCGCAAAAATGGAGGCTGCCCTACAGGCGGTTGCGGTAGAGAATGAGCCAAACCCCGCGAAAATCAACTGGAATTGTTAGTGAAGAGATCACGGCGGTGAAGCTGTTGATTGACGCGGATGGCTGTTCGGTGGTGGACGAGGCCGTCAGCATAGCACGAAAATTAAAAATCGAATGTATCATCCTCTGCGATACCTCCCATGTGTTTGAGCAGCAAGGCGCCCGGACCATCACCGTTTCCAAGGGAGCGGACAGTGTAGACTTCACCCTTGTCAACATAGTGAAGCCGGGTGATATTGTTGTCACACAGGATTATGGGCTTGCCGCCATGTGTCTTGCCAAACAGGCTGTGCCTGTCAGCCAGGACGGCATGGTGTATAGCAATGCGAATATAGATTCCCTGCTGCTGGCACGGCATACGGCAAAGAAAATTCGCATGGGCGGCGGCAGACTTCGCGGCCCCGCAAAGCGCACATCCGAGCAAGATGCCGCCTTCGTGCACGTGCTTAACAACCTTTTATCGGGAGAGCCGGAATGAACGGGCAGAACAGAAGCGATATTGAAGCAGACGCGCCGGTGGATATCGTAATTAAAAAGGCTCAAATAACCGGCACCCTGACACGCGGACGGGTGCAAGGCTTTATGCTTCGATTATTTCAACCGATATAACCTCGGCATCGGTATTTCCCTCGATAAACCGCACGGCCTCATCCAGCATCTCTCGGGCGTGGTGGTGCTCCCCGGACACAACGGCGATACCCAAGGTCAGGGTCTGGTGCACGTCCTGGGTATCCACCTCGGCAATAGAGACATTGAACTTTTGCCGGGTTTTATCCATCAGGCTGCGTCTCAACTGCCGCTTGTCTTTGAGGGAAGCGGCCCAGGAAATGTATATGGTCAGCTTGGCGGATAGAACGATCATACGGAATCCTCCAACGCCTTGTTGATCAGGGTAATGGAGATGCGCAGAGCCTTGATCCTGTTTTTGGTCAACGTGTGCTGAGGAGTACCTTCCCGCAGCTTTTCAAAGGCCTTCTCGCATTTGTGAAAGGTGGAGGCAATGGCGCGAAGCGCCTCCTCCAAATCTTGTTTTGTATACTATTCCATAGGCTTTGCTCCTGTCATTTTTTCACAAGCATAAACGAATTGGCAACGGCGATGCAGTTTTCTTTAATGCTTTGCCTTCCATCGACAACAATGCTTTGGTACCCGTACTTCTGTGCTTGGTGGAGGACATCTCTGGCAAACAGCGCGTCCCGGCTCATCCAGTTGTCGAACGCCGCGTCAGGATCCTTGCAGCCGGCGAGAAACTGTCCGATCCATGTACGCTGGGCATACATCTCCCGCTGGAACACTTCGGTCGGTACAATGCAGATGTAGCGGGTTGTCTTCACATCCAGCCCGGCCATCAGGTCTGGCGTGAAACCCGCGCCTTCGGCGATGATAGGGACATCGCCTTCCATCTCACTAATGTCCCGCAAGGCGTAGGGCAGCATCTCCTCGTAAATGGCAAGCTCCTCATCTGCCTGGAGCTGCGGGTCACGCATCCACATCTGCTCAAAGTCGAGGGCGAGGGCCACAAGGCTGTGAGGCTTGCCCTCCAACGCCGCCAGCTTCATATGAGGATCCAGGTAGTCGTCCAGCTTGTAATAGTCAAAGGAATACTCCGCCGCCAGCACCTCAGCGATGGTGCTTTTCCCGCTGCATGGGGAGCCGCCGATATAGTAAATCTCTCTCATATTGACCTCGTTTCACGCAAGGATTACTCATCCATGTTTTTCATGACCTCTATAAATCCAAGCTTGAAAAAACGGTAATTACCTTCTATATAGTCTACCGGATACCCGGTAATTTATTGTCGTAGCTGTTTATCAAATGATAAGCAGCTAATTTATTATACAGCATAACTTGGACCAAAACAACGGAACGATATTTTTGTTCCCATACATTCGCCAAATTAAAAAATATGTGCTACGCTTAGTCTGCCGGCAGCGGATTAAGCAAGGAAGGAGGATTTATGAGAAAACCGAGACCCATTACCGGAAGCGTCCAATCCCTCACCGGCTGGTACTACGCCGTCATCAATATGTACGTGGACGGCAAGCGAAAGCAGGATTGGGTGAACACCGGTATCAAATCGACCGGCAGCAGGCGCAAGGCTGCACAGTTTTTTCAGGAGGAACTGGTCAAGCGCAATGAAGAGAAAAATAAGCCTCAGCGTCTCAAGGATGCCACCACCGACATGTTGTTTGTGGACTACCTGCACATGTGGCTCAAAACAAAGAGAACCAAAATCGAAGCCATCACCTACAACGGCTATAAAAACAGGATTGATAACTGGATAAAGCGTTATTTCTCCCCAATCAATGCCCGGCTTTCCACGCTGGAACCCAGCGACTTTGAGGATTTCTATAACTCTATATATGATGATGGAGCTTCGGGTACTACCGCTCTTTATTACCATCGGCTGATGAAGCAGGCACTCAGCTATGCTGTGAAAAAGGACATCTTGCTTTATAATGTCATGGACAAAGTGGATGCGTCCAGGAAAAACAACTTTGTGGCAAGCTACTATTCCAGGGAGGAAGCTATGGAGCTTCTGGAGATCGCCAAGGACGATCCGATCTATCTCCCGATTTTGCTGTCCACCTACTACGGTCTACGTTGGAGTGAGGTGCTGGGTCTGCGCTGGGAATCAATCGACTTCGAGGCAAACACCATTACGATTGAGCACACCGTAACCGTGGCAAACATCGATGGAAAGCATGTCATTATCGCTGACGGCACGACAAAGACAAAGGCCAGTTTCCGCACGCTGCCGTTGGTGCCGAGCTTCCGGGCGAAACTGCTTGAAGTGAAAGCCGAACAGGAACACAACCGGAAGCTATGCGGAAAATCCTACAACAAGGCTGAAAGCCAGTACATCTACACGGACGCGCTCGGCAATCGTATCAAGCCGAATTATCTTACAAACGCGTTCCCGGAGTATGTGGTTAAAAACGGCTTTCGCAGGCTGAGGTTTCACGATTTGCGTCATAGCTGCGCCTCGCTCCTGCTGGCGTCCGGCGTTCCTCTGAAACAGATACAGGAGTGGTTAGGGCATAACGATTTCGCCATCACCGCCAATACCTACGCTCATTTGGAGTTTAATTCTAAACTGGCGTCCGCAAGCGCCATGACTTGGATTGATAAGACTTCGATGGGGCAAGGGCAGAAAAATGTTGTGGGCGGCGAAGCACTCATACAGCCCACGCAGGGGATTATGGCAAGCGAAAAGCCAGCATTTGCTTAGAATACTGGCTTTGATAGTCTGGCGGAGAGAGGGAGATTCGAACTCCCGCCCGGTTTTGAGCCGGCTACCGCATTTCGAGTCTTGTGGACTAAGCAGAGGGTAGAAGATTTTAAGGGCTATTAAAAGACCTTAAACCCGCATGAAATAAGGCTATACGAGGCTTTTATCACCCTAAACACTGAGGCTATCAGCGCCCCCGAAATAACCCCATTTTTGCTCATTTTCAGAGCAAGTGTAGAAAAAGCGTAGAAATTAAAGCCTTTAGCTGACTTTAGTTCCCGCGTTTTGAAAAACAAACCATTGAAAAATAACAGCATCTACGACCTACCATTAACAAAATTTCATCAACAAAGGAAGAATCAATATGGGAAAGCAAAAAACGATAGACCAGTGCTATCTGGATATGTTTTCAGAGTTTGATGACATTTTGTGTGTGGCAGATGTTTGCAGGATGCTGAAAACAGATAGCAAGAAAGCGTATCGCCTTATCCGCTCCGGCGAGATTAAAAGCATACGATATGAACGCTCAATCCGAACAGCGAAACTATGGGTCATCGAATATATACAGGAATGCGGCATGAAAAGTGATATGACAATCCACCAGCAGCGGCAGGAGATGATTTTACATTTTTGCCTAGAACCCAAAAGCCGCCGCCAGATGCAGGAGTATCTTGATATCAGCGATAAAAAGCACTTTCGGGATAAGGTGTTGTATCCACTGCTTGAGCAAGGGTTACTTTTGCCGACCATCCCAGAGGTACCAAATCATGTGAAGCAGCGGTATGTGACGGTGAAATAGGAAAAGGCACTAATCAAAACCTAAGAGCGCTGGGATTCTGTATCTCGGCGCTCTATATAATACTGCCAATATTAAACATTATTATCCCAGTCCATAAAAGCAACACGCCTTTCAAAGTGCAATTTATAATAAGAGTGCCCTGTAATCATAGAAAAACCAAATATTCCTTCGCTTTATTGCAAGTTTCCAAATAAACATAATGCGCAGTTTAGAAACTATAAAGGGCTTCGCGGGATTAGGTCATGCTGCACGAGGCCAGATTCGCGTGCGGGTATATGTATTTTATGCCATGTTTTCAAGAAATTGATTGTACTCGTCTGCGTTTATGTTTCTCCATTCTGAATACAGAATGAATTGATATGCTTTTTCCATTATTCTAAACAATTCGATTTTTACGGGGGGCTTGTTTAATTCCTCTTTCGAATAATGACGGAATTCTTCTGATAATAATCGTTTATAATTAGTCGGCAAAGATGAAAAATCACTTGCCATCGCTTCTTCCACAAAGCTGTGAAAGCAATGTTGGAAGTCATCGCTGGCGAACACTTCATCGACATAATGCTCAAACGCCGGCCACCCATATTTATCGTAAGCTTGTGTGTTAATGTTCAAATGCTCTATGACATAAGCTACGAAAGCTGCCAAATCGCTCTGATTGTAAAAGACGAGATAATGACCGTATTCAAGCAGTTCTCTCCCATTGGAAAAGTTCAGTTTTCCATCGTTTAGTATTCTGATAAGCTTGCCTGGTATAGTGTCTAAAAGGTAATACATCGTGTCTGTTATGACTAATTTACTAAATTTGGGAAGATACCTTTGATTGTGCATTGTGTACTCGCAGTCCTTCATGAAATAGTAATCATCTTCAAATATTACTACAGAATGATACCAAATTTGCAACTTGCCCTTATAATTTTTTTCATATCCGTTAAAAATATTTAATGTTTTTGAGTATGGGTAATTGTTCATGCCCTTTGCCTCTGAGAAATGTATTGTGTACTCAGGATTTACTTCATTAAAGACATATTTGTCGGCATAATTAACCGAGTTTTTATTTACAAACCTCCAGCCATCGTTGCTCAAGTGTAAAAACTTCTCTAAAGACGTTTTATTGAGACCAAAACGTTTAGCCCATAACTTCTCGACCTCATAATCAGAAGCCAAACGCTTATTGCTTAAATACCTTGTGTGAATTTCGTATGCTCTTATGGATACCCCTTGATGGCTATAACCGTCTGTAAGGTAGAATGGTGTTTTTATACTGTTTTTTATTATGATTACTTTAATATTCTTTTCGTTAATTATCGTATTACGGATATATATTGTTGGGATTGATTGACTTGCAAATTTTCTTCTGTTGTCCAGAAGCAAATTGACAACATACTCCTCGAACTTAACCATATCAACATCATAAGCAACTTTATCCTTTACTCCGATAATTAGCAATCCATCTTTTTCATCAATATTGTTTGCCATTGAAATAATATCTAACAATAACTCAGCATTATTAGTATGAACTTCCTTTTTGAAATCAAGAAATTCACATTCGTTTTCTTTGTTGATAATCTGCGTAATGGCATCGACAAAATGCTCGTCATCCAGTTTTTCTAAATCGTTATAATTGCTCCTGAAGTACATAGTTACCTCCTAAGTAATCTGTGTAACGCAATTCAATGCCAAACAGACTTATTCCAACCTGACCAATGGCAATTTTTCTATTATTTGATGGAGGCAATCAAACAGCAGCTGATAATTGGTAAAATATGTATTCATATCTCTATCTGATACTATTTTTCCAGTAGGGTGTCCCGAATCATTGCGAACTTGCCTTAGTAAATCAAAGAACCCAAAATGTTTGTTAGCATTTTCTAAACCTAAAGATTCAAATAGGCTTTCTTTATTTTGAACTGTCTTTTGAAACATATCTAGCCTTGCAGATGCTTTTTTAGCGTCAATTACTTTAGTTTTAAAATTTTCAATTTCACGTTCAGTACCATTCCCATTTTTTAAATATGATAAATAAGCATGACATAATTGTAATAGCAAACATTCAGCTGTGCATCCCAGCATAGTTATTGCGGATAATCGCAGACCATTATTAGCACATTGGCACGCCTCGATAATATGCGATTTTTCCACAATATCAACAGTACATCCAGTTATTTTGTGAAGAAAATTAGTATATACTTGTTTATCAAGTGGTTCAAAGTTAGCTTCGGTATTTGTTATATTCTTTTTCTCTGATAGATCCTCAACTCTTTCTAATGCAGAAGTTTTTAATAAAAATCTCGGTGCTTCAAGATTAACTCTTTCAGTATATCCTTCGTCCTGTAAATATTTAACAATGTAAAAAAGTTGTTTTGTAATTGCCTTTTCTTGTACTTGATTTCCATTTTCATCTATAAAATTTGCAAATAATGCAGCGACAGTTTGCGGCTTTGTTAGGTTTACACAATCTCCATGATACTTTGTTTGTTTTGATAATCCTAATAAAACCATATCAATCTTTTCACTAAATGATTTAGGATACCAAGCTTCTATAACTATATCTGTAATATGTGTCCCGGTATATCCATCTTGAATAAATTGCTCATATGCAGATTTAGTACAAATATAGTTATAATTAGATAAATTATTCATTTGATTCATAATCCGGTTATAATACAAATAGTGAGCCAATTTATTCGTGTCCGATGGTTTATCTTGAAAAGAGGGCAAATCAGAAAAAACATATTTACCACAAACACTGCAATCCACAATAGAAATATTCTTTAGTGGCACTCTTTCAACTGCTGCTATTTCTCCGCAAACCAAGCATTTGTTCTTCTCCATTTAATCTCCTACGCCTTTAAACTATTTATTGAAAGCATACCAACAATACCGTCGGATGAGCTGCCCATTATTGCTATTATGATGCGGTTAGTGGAGTTACTGAGGCTTATATAACAGCCATTATCGTGGCATGCTTTATGATGGTTTTAACCTTGACAAACATCTCATTAAAAGAGCTATCCCTATAATCGCAGGCAAGAAATTCCATATATATTATATCACTGCATATACAGAATGTCCAAGCGCATTATTGCATTTTTATGCTTTACCCCCCCAAAATCGCCGAGATAACACAAATCTCGGCGGTTTTCAGTAAACAGCCACATTTAGACACAACAAAAATCAGCGGCGGCATTTTCGTAACAAACGAAGATGCCGCCGCTTTTTTTATTTCTCCCAAAACAAAACGAAAGGACTGAGAATCA
>Ga0153947_1001114_pt1 | contig 12860 bp, 14 predicted proteins | sample TSNJ031MetaG_FD_104697 | JGI IMG/M metagenome (GOLD analysis project Ga0153947, IMG submission 104697) | Attine ant fungus gardens microbial communities from New Jersey, USA - TSNJ031 MetaG | ecosystem: Host-associated > Fungi > Mycelium > Unclassified | place: USA: New Jersey, Wharton State...
GGGGAAACTAAACCCCAAGTTCAGACTGCTCGAATGATCAGATTGCCCATATTGCCATGTAAAAGGAAATGATAGTCCACCGATTGGTTACACGGCGGGATTGAACATTGGCTTCTCACAGTAAAGTCATCAAACGTGGTGGGTGACATCCAAATCAGGCTGCGACCTAAAAAGGTAATATATTACATTCGCAGAGCAAAGTCAACACCTAATTCAAAGCCGATAAGAATCAAGTTTCCCTCCTTCCATCCCTTCCGCCCTCAATACTTGTCCAAATGCAGTTTCAAGACTTTTGTTCCATCTCCTACTCTCGTCAATCTCTTAAACCAAACTTTCCCACAAGTATAATCAATCCTTCTCACACCATGGCTTCTCTCGATAGTTTCAGCGCTCCCTAAAGCAGTACATCTCGCAGTATATGCCTTCGTGACTGCTATTTGATCTTGAAGGTTCAGATTCGCCCAATCTTCATGCCTAATTCTCTGTGAAAAATGACTATAAATGTTTGATAGTACATCTCCTAGTGTTATCAGTGGGGTATGCGCTCCAGGAGGTGGTGATTGACCCCGAATATACTCTGGATGTATGTCGACTCTGATAGGCCATTCGGGTACTAAATCACATTCAATACGAAGATGATTCGATCCTGGCCGTGTTGCTGGTTCTTTTTTATATTTTTCTGATAGCCTTTCAAATGTATTTGAACCAAGGTATATCATAGGATCGAATTTGGGAGAAGAGAGATCAAAGATGAGGATATTATGGCCCGATTCGCCGCTCAGAAGATGATGGAGGGATAATTCAGAGGGTGCGGGTGGGTAATCCGAAGGGTGTAGCCAAGGCCATCTTACACCATTTGAAGAATCTCGTGGAGGATAAGGAGTAGCGATCCATGGAGGAATGAAACTGTTGAATGATGTAAAGCTATCAGTCCGGCGTTCCCAACCTCCTGGTCCGTAGCTATAATAGTTTTCGTAGGGTACGAAATTATACAGAGGGGTATTCGGGGCACCGGACGGGAGACTTGCATTAAGAGATGGATTAGTACCTCTATAAAGTGAGATAAAGGTTAAACCCTCACATGTTTGCAGGGGGAATGAACGGAGAAGGTTCAGGAGGAATGAAAGGAGGAGGTTGCCAATAAGGACTGCAGCCTTCAGGGGGATTGAATGGAGAAGATTGTTGATAAGGACTCAGGACAGGGTACCAGTAGAGATTGCGAGGTGAATACATTGCGATAAGTCAAGAGGTCACTCAGCGGTCCTATACATCAGTGAGTAATGAGTCGAAATGTTAGATTGGCTCCTGGGAAGAACTACCTGAGTCACATCAAAGAACGATCAAGTAGATTGAACGTGAAGAACGAGAGCTGTAAACCATGACGAATGATAAGGCCCGTTGTGTGGGAAATTCCTTGACTTTGTTCTCAGAAGATAGATCTCGTGGCTGAGGGGCAAATATGACCAAGGATAACCTGTTTCCATGAAAAGTATCTACAAATACCGAGAAGAATTGTAATAGATCAAAAATCCACTTCAGAAATAGTCACAAAAGGAAGACTTTACCTGCAGTCCTTTATGGTAGACATTGACAGGAATTGCATTAGATAACTTAATCAACGTTTGAGGCACGTGATTTTAAGCTGTTAAGCATCCACGACTAATCGAAACTGATCGATCAGTTCGCTGGACCTGATAAATCAAAACATGTATTTTTATTTTTACATACGTCCTTCAGGATCAAAATATAACTTCATTGACAAGGCATCTTCACCATCACTATCTGATATATGTTCATAAAGATATATAAAAGATTCGAGCCAAAAATACTCACAATAGTTTTTCTCAATGCTTGCCACTTCAAATCCAAGCGTATCTTTATACAACGCAATAGCGGGTTTATTGGACATTCGCACATGAAGTGAGCAATGCGATGCTCCATAAATTTTTTCCATTGCTTCTTCTATTTGTTCAGCCATCATTTGGGCCCAAATGTGTCAAAGAAAAGAAAAGAAACGAACGGCTTAATAACATTAGCTTCTTAGCAATTCCCAATCTTCTATATTGCCTAATAACAGAAATAGAATTGACATGACCATGAGGTTGTTCTGGATTTTCATCTTTATTATCGGTATCGTCATCTGACTGTTCTTCTCTTGTCCGCACATTGATAAACAAATTCGGTGAGTCAAAGCGCGAGAGAACCTACATCTTCGATAAGACATATCCAACAATGTGACCTTTATGATCCTCTGCTACAAATGAGAGTTGAGGCCATGACATGAGATGATATATCCCTAAAAGCGAGCGAATGGGCTTGGATGTGCAATTGATGTAATATAGACCTACAGAACCGCATTGAGTAGTTTTCAGGTAGGTTCTGCAAGTTAGCAGCTTGCATGCCAGGAAGGTCATCAACCTAGCATGAATTGAGGAAAACTAGACAAGGATCAAAATATTCATTTGGAAAAGCATACAGTGGCTAATCGGATATTCATGGAATGGAAGAAAAGAAAAATACGTGGGAAAAAAAGTCTTGCTAGAAATTCACGAGGCACTCAGCCGAATTGAACAAATATATTGGATCCTATTTGTGCAGAGAAAGGAATGCAGCATACAACATTCTATCAAGCCCTCGCTCAAGCGATCAGAGTAGAAGCGGTAGCCGAATCATACTTGAACGTGGGCGGAATCTGCTGCTTAGTCTTGTAATACCGGGCAAGCCTATGAATCCGAGACTCGATCAGGATAAGACGGAACTTGGAATCCTTGTCTTTGCGGTTGATCTCCAAATGCTTGCGGACGGCGACCGCCTTTTTGATGAGGTGCCAAAGGTCCTCAGGGATGGATGGGCCAAGTCCTATCCCCAAACAAAAGGCATTTTATTGAAAAGAAAAGAAGAGCGGGTATATGAGTAAAGAGAATAAGAACATAGGACAACAGGTGTACCATGGCTCTTGAGGATGCGGAGAATCTTGTTGCCAGTGACAAAACGTACTTGGGGAATACCATGTGAATCTCGGAGGATAACACCGATCTGGGAGGGAGTATGACCCTTGCGGGCGAGCTTGATGATTTGTTCAACAACGTCCTCCGGTGCCGTTTTGAGCCATGAGGGAGGAGACCTGCGATAAGGCAGGGCAGAGGATGCTGTTGAAGAAAATTGGATTCAAAGCAAAGAGAACAAAAAGTCGGACTCACAGATACCCTTTCCGGGAGCGTGCATACGACCCATGGCGGCTCTGAATCAGAGTCAGTAATTGTAAAGCGTGCACAATTAGAAACTCACAATTAATGCAGTCTTGACCTTGGTTATGATGTGTGATGCAGATGCGCGCAAAGTAATATCGGAAGATGCCGATGTGGCTGATGCAGCTGTACAGCATAAACCTTGTTTCAGCCACGCAAGGGTGTGCCGTGTTCTCGCCGACTTTCCCCCTGACAGAATGAAGTTCAACATCGCCAGTAAGCATGGCCAGCAGCATTGTCGGAATACTGGTTGACTATTCTCAGATCCCGCAACCGGGAACCAAAAGCTTATCGATATCGATGATGAAAGGAAAACGTGCGTCCCACCGCTTTGTTTACCTTTATCCATCTCATTGTAGCCGTCAGCCGTATCTTCTATGACAAGAAAATATCTCAGGAGGTTCCTGGAGATACTCTTGGCGATGAATGGAAGGGATATATCTTTCGCATCACGGGTGGTAACGACAAACAAGGCTTTCCCATGAAGCAGGGCGTTCTTCTTCCTCACAGAGTCCGTCTCCTCCTCTCAGACGGCCATTCCTGCTACCGCACTCGTCGCACTGGTGAACGTCGCAGGAAGTCAGTTCGTGGGTGTATAGTTGGCCCAGATATTGCTGTCCTTTCCTTGGTTATCGTCAAACAGGGTGAGGGTGATATTCCCGGTTTGACAGACTCCGTATTGCCCAAGAGGTTGGGTCCCAAGAGAGCGACTAAAATCCGAAAGTTTTTCAATCTGAGCAAGGAGGATGATGTCCGCAAGTATGTGATCAGGCGGGAAGTCAAGAGTTCGAAGAAGGAAAATGCGAAGCCGTATACTAAAGCGTACGTCGTCTCATGCTCATCTCTGAATGTGTCTTCACATGACCTCAGGCCCAAAATTCAACGGTTGGTCACACCTCAACGCCTTCAGCGCCGCCGCCGTGTTCGTACTGCCAAGCGCCAGAATTTGGAGCGCCAGAAAGAAAACAAGGCTGAATACGAGTATGTCACCTCTCTCTCACCTCTATCAAAATTAATAGATCATGCAGTGCTCTCATTGCCAAGCGTGTTTCTGAGAAGAAGGCAAAAGCAGCTGCAGCAAAGGCAGCCCACAAGACCACCGCATAAATCTTCGTTACTTACCTACATGCCTCTTGTGTCCAACTTTTCTTTTATGATATGCTCACCCCCATATTTATGGAGTATGCTTCAACATGGCCATATATTGATCATGGATCCAGTTTCTCGTCATTCAGTTGTTGGTCCGTTACAGCCCTTGATGTGAGTTGTGAGTTGATCATTTCTGTCTTCAAGGATGTCAAGTGCATTCTGCCTATCTTGGATATGTCTTGAAACGGATGCTGGTATATAGCTGACTTTTGTAATAAGTTAAGTTTCATTGTAGCCATATTTCTAATGAATATTTATAAGGTCAACTATAACAATTATTATTCCATTTTACTATGTTCTCCGATATCTGTATTCAAATTGCTTTTGAACAGCTCAATCACCCAAGTTCCATCTGTCATTGTCTTATTGTGTTTCTGCGTTTGTCTGTCTGCCTGTTTCGATGTGAGGAGAATACTATTTTAATTCCAGGTTTCATCTTTTCTAGTGTCTCAATATTCAAGCAAATTTAAGATCTCACAGATATGATGAGTGAGGGGAGTGCTTTATTAAAATTTATATAAGATTTCTGAGTCCAAATATGTACTCAAGCTGAGAGATGGCATCAGTGACCTAAAAACATACACTATACCAGTAGATCAAGCACTTCGAAGTAAACTTTGGGTATTTGATTGATACAAAACTACCAACCAACTACAAATCTGCAGATAAGCATGGCTCAGTCCAAATCCACCCTGGTATAAGACAATCGATAGGCTCATAGCTACGTCCAATTCATCATCCTTGCCAGTGTACAACAGAGCCCTAAACGGATCTACGTGTGATGATAGATCACAAAATTACCAAATCCGAGATGACAGGGTAAAGCGAGATTGTTTGGTCGTGTTGATATTAATGCTCCAATCATAATCTCTGAATTGTTCGCACGAACAAAAATAAGATAGGAGATCTGACGAAACTTGGAAACAGATGTGGGGAATTGTGAGTCTTGGACCGACAGCGAATCAGTCCCGACCTTCACATTATCCATTTGATGGACCCGACAGGTTCATATGAGAGGATCCGCCAGCAATGTTGCGAATATAACTGATGGGCAAAGTTAGGCTAGGATCAGCGCCATACATCAAGCCACCAAGAATTGGAATCGTATAAACGTAGGCCTTTCCAAGTATTATGGCCTTGCAGGTAACGCAAAACCCATCGCCGCATCTGTCGTTCATCAATGTCAGGGACTTGTTGTAGGGCATGCGGTTGGAGTAGGAGGGACCGCGCAGGAGGTTGGTAATACTCTCGAGCTGCAGCTCTAATAGCGACATAAACATGCCGCAGCACATCGCCAATCGTCACAAACGGTTCCCCAATGATGACAATAGGCCGATCCCTCGTCGGCCTGACCATATCGTCAGGGACGAGATGCATGGAGACGTGGCTGGTCGATCTTGCCAGGCCTCACCGTACGGAAGGGCCATATTCGCCAAGGCCGTGGATGGATGTTCGCAGACTGACCAGATCATCATGGTTCTACTTCGGAGTTGCTGTAATATCGGATCCAAGATTGGTGGTTGTGCAGAAAGGCTCGGTAATGGAATGCATGCGAAACGAGGACGGGTACAATGAGTCTGAGGTCGGAAAGCCATTTCTGATGCAGTGTAGAGTATGGTTGGATTCTCCTATAAAACGATTGGCTGATGCCGAAATCTATTCAGTATGACTCAGTCCTGAGTCACGGCGGATCCGTAAGATGACTTGTATGACTTACTGTAATGATTGTAGTACGGGGGAGGACTGCGGTATCGACGACTGTGGAGCGCTCGCAGAATGGGATAAGGAATAGAATTCGAAAGTTGGCGTCACCCACTTCTGCATACATACTTCTGGAGCATCACTAGCCTTTATACACATAATGAGGATACTCCCAGCTGAGACTTGCACATTCGAATAAGATAGGCAGCAAGTGACCTCGGAATGAATGAACGACCGAAAAAAACTCTCCGAGGGCAAGAAGCATTCTGTCAGACTCAAGATACGAGGCTCATACTGATTAGATTAGTCATCTGTTAGCCTGAGAATGAAATATCATCATTTGCTTAATCAAACTTTACTAGGTCTATGGTCAGAATTTTTGAGGATAAATATGCCTGTGCCTCTCTCTCTAGTTACGCGTATATAGTACCCCTCTGTTGCAGTTAATATACAAATCGTCACCCGATCCTTATCTTGAGGTTTCATGATCTAAGTCATGAGATCGCCAAAAATACCAGCCGTTGCCCTTTAAAGCAACATCTGTAGAAGCAGAGAAGAAAATTGCTTCTTCATGTGTGTGTGGGGAGAAAGGGGGTCGGAACCTGGTCAACAAAAGTGCCATCCTCCACGGACGGATGTTGATCACCTGCTGATGAGTATACCAGATATGTCATTGAAAAAAGCCACCGTAAATCAGCAGGTAATCAAATTTGACCGAGACCCACCAGTCTAAGCAGAATCATCGTTAATTGAGAAAGTGGTATCTTGGTATTCATGGTAGACAGCTGTCAATGCCAGCTGTTGTATTACACCATGAGAAATAAAATCTACTGTTGTAAATACTGATTCTGGCTGCCCAGAATTGATGTTGATGATCTGGGTCCAGGGTTGAGTATTATTCTATAGAGGAGAGGAAGTGTGATCTCACTACTGTATTACGAGCATTTTCAGCTCGTCATCACCATTCTCCAGCATCCATTCGATTATTCATTTCATAGCTACTTCTGTAATCGTCTACATTTCCATATAATTAGTGCCACGTCGTTCGTACTAAAACTGAAGCTGAATCTCTGTGACCCACGACTGGAATCAACTCAGGTGGGTTGCAAAAATCCTCACAACCTGCTGCGCAGCCATTGCGAAAATCTGGGCTATGGGTAAAACAAGTTACATGCCAGCACCACGTCGGGTGATCTTCAGTTGTCTTGTCGATTGACAAGCTGTCTGTACAGACTTGGACCCCGTGATGATTGGAGGTCGTAGCTTGTATTTTCTTGAGTTTTTCTTGAATTCATGCAACTCCAGCAGGCATGACACCCAGAAAAGAAGACTCGCAGTCGTCTTGATGGAATGAACATTCCATAGGCTTGAATGTTTACATGAATACTTGATTGCTTTACGAGAAGTCGACCTAGTCCACAAACCCCTTCTACTGGAGTAAATAAGATGTCAGGCCATGTCTATCGGTCGAAGACAATTGTAATGATCCGCTACTTCGGGAATCTCTGAGTTCCAGACCTTCTCGAATCTCAGCCGGCCTTGTTGTGTCTGTTTCCCATGATCATCATTGTGTGAATTCAAATGTCTGGGGTTCACTGCATCTAGAATTCTTCGAGTCACATTACAGGCCATTAAAGCAGACTGAAATTCTCGCCGCTTTCCGTGGTTGACCCGCTAAAAAAGCCGAGTCATGGGATAAAATCTAAATTCATTCCGTGCGCAGCTTTCGAAGTTCTGATTCTATGCAATTGATGCTCGGTTCAGTGGATGCTCCGTGCATTCTGGTTCTACATTTAAATAGCCCTTCTAATGAGGACAGTCAGGGATATTAACAGGTTATTCCCTAAATCTATTCAGACTTCCCCGCAGTTACTTAAGCTCTCTCATTAATTATGCCCCAGATCATTACTAATCTATTCTCAGCACTCAAAGCTTATTCATCGACTCACTGTTTCTCACTGTTTCTCACTGTTTCCGGGTGAGTGTCTGACCAACCCCACCTCTGAGAAAATCACTAGGTCATTTCTCGAAATCACTTCCTGGAACTAGACGAGTCAGTTTGGGTTATCTAGCAGACTCGACGTGTTGATGTCATCATCAAAATTAGCCTCGCTGCGGATGGAACGTTTTGTAAGATCCACGATCATCACTGACAATAGGATAGACATTCGCCTGGAAGGTGCATGGAATATCGAATCCAACCTAAATCAATGACAGACAACCTGATGAAATCGAAAATTATATGGTAACCAGACCCAAAAGAGAAGGATTGCTAGTGACAACATGTCATGCCAGGCCTCATCACTAAAGAAGAAGAAAAGGAGGAGGAGGCGCATGAAAGAAGGAGCGAGTGGATCCTAGACTGCAGGTGATGGTTTTAGGCAATATGGACAATGTCGCACCCATGGAACGATGCCGTTTCAAATCCCCACACATTATAATTACCCAACAACAAACCCCTTCCAGGAGGTCGACCTTCAAGAGGAGGGCTTATAGAAGGTCTAACCCGAGCACTAACGCAAGGTCTTCTGTTAGCACTAGCTTCCGCGAGGCCCCCATAGAAGAACCTTGATCCCATTGTGTCACAATGAGCGAGATGAGGTGTCCTACCAGGACGTGAAATGCGTGCCTGAAATGCACCTCGAACTATATTTTGCATTACTGGGCGTAAACCGAGGAATAGGGATCGTGGCTCCAGCGGTACACTAGCAAGCGATCGCAAGAGTCCAATCACAACAGCTGCATTTAGGAGCTCGTGCATGCCACCGTCGATGTTGTCAGAAAGAATCATGCCAACGTGTGCTGTAGGCGTGTGGACATGTATTGGCAGACGTAGGTCGATGTTCTGTAATCCAATATACTGCTGGGGTGTGAGATTTGTTGAAATGAGGCTGATTGGGTATAATGAGTTGGATAATGGGTATTTTGGTGAGTCATGGGAGAAAGAAGTGGATAAAATAATTGATTTTTGATTGATGCAGCGATAACTCCAATTTTCGGGCGGGAGATCTAGTGTCCTCGGTCGTGGCGTTTCTGGTACATCAAATGTCTAGACAAGCATTAGATGACTTGAAAAATAAGAATGGATTGTTCACGTACAGAAGGATAGTATTGCCTGCCCGGCGGACAAGGGTCAGACGAAAGTCGAGTCTAGTACGAGATATCAATTGGGCCGTGGCTATCTGAGTAGCAGGATCATACGCACGTATTCTGCTTTAAATACAGGCATTCTTGCGGTCAGTCTCTGAAGAGGTGTTCTAGAATATAAAGACGAATCCATGAGGTATCAGCGAGGTACATATAGCACAGCTGTGGTCTTGATTCATGGGCTTTTATATTTGGCGATGGGGAGGTCTTGTCCGTACGCCGGTTGAAACTCTGCTTACAATCCAGTTTTGATAGATTTATGATAGGCAACTTCTGCTCCTCAGAATGTCTTTGTTTACTTCATCACATCCAACATGATATTCTCGTTTCAAGACGGGTTGTCTATTCCTACAGGCCATTTTCTTGTCTCGTAAGACCACGAGTAATTTTTTGTCCAATAGGTAAAATCGATTCTAGCCTGTGACGACGAGATATCGTGAGTGACCGGTGATATCCGTCATTCCTCCAAAGTAAGTGGATGCTTTGCCCATACTCTCCAATGGGACAAGGGTCTAACTTGGTTATGGGAAGAAGAAGAAACAGTGGTCACATGTACTTACGTTTGAGTAAGGGGATGTGGGTAAACGTCGCTCAGATTTACATGGTGAAAGAGGCCCAGTGAAGGGGAACCAGTGACCGGCAAGATGAAAACTGAGAACGAATGATTGTCCGCCGTGTTATGATGTCAGGCCAGTGATGCTTCGGAGCAGGATATTGGCCTCGAATGCGGATATCTGATCCCTTGCTGGGATGATGATTTTTGTTGTATCATGTACTAGAGGATGCATGCAAGCAGCGTTTTGATGCAATAGCTGACATTTCGTCTCCGCCGCTGCAACGTTGTCTACAGTTTTGTACTGCAGTAGATGCGGCTAACCAAAAGGTCGTTAGTCTACTTGCCATTCGAGATAGATTTAGGTCTTGGATAGATAGTTCCGTCGACATCGGATGGCATTCAAACCGGGGATTGCATTGCCGAAGCACGTTCTCATATGTTACCGTTCTCATCCTTGAAACATTTATACCAAAGGACACGCTGATATCTGCAACATGAATGATAGGTTGACTTGTCTGTAAAGTCATACGCGTACCAGATCTAATCTTTTACCAACCACTAGGACCTGGCGTTCCTTCATTGGACAAATGGTAGTCCTGTCTTTGGTGAAGAACACGGCATCGCAAGTCAATGCAAGTGTCAACTTGTACAAGTTGCGACTCATGTCAAATAAACATCATCCTGGGGTTCATTTAGATCGATCTGCGATCACAAAGCTCTAGCACCAGTGGTACCGTAGTGGCAGTATCTAGCCAAGATTGGCCTTGGGTAGTAATCACAAGATCTTACCCCAAATCTTGATATATTTCTCCTCCGGCAGGCACCGTAAAATAATTGCTGCCCGAGGTAGGTGAGTCACATGCTATGTGAGCACGTGAGGGATGAGTCGATGAGCCGTCTGCTCCCGACTTGACTCTGTTCTGTCAGAGCTTGTTGGTCGCCGTCGTCGCAGATCGTAACTCCATTTGGAAATGCAATAAAACCCAGTTAAAACCAGCTAAAAACCAGCTTCTTCCACTTTTCCCACCTCTCATTCTTTCTATCATGACACAAAAACGCGTACACTTTGCATCCACTAATGTTGTGTTCTCATCGAGGACCCCGTCGCCAACGCTCTCAGAAATTTCCTCTCCATTTTCCGAAGATTCTTCTTCGGATTCGTCCCTAGTCTCTACTCCACCCCCAGACCATTATCACTACTCGCAGTCTCTCACTCACGACTCTATCTACAACTCCAATGACCTCCCCTTCGCTGGCCCAAAATCACCCCCTCAACGCATGAATATCCATCTCTTCCTTGCCTTTCATCCAGACATAGATCTTCCACTCCGTTATGATCTGTCGAATGGCTTCATTATGAATCATGTCACCAGTGACGACCTCGTAGCTGCAGCGACAGAACCTCCTCTTGCCTCGCTCCTCATTGTCTGTCCATATCTCGCATGGGAAATCCACGTCGCTCCGGCCCCTTTCCATGCTTCCTCACCCAACGGCGGAGTTTTTGGAGGACAAAGGGACTACGTCACCGTATACGACGTCTTACGTTGTCTTCATCGCTCTCTCCGCCAAGTCGTCACACCAGAGGAATACGATACCTTTGCTCCCATAGGCCCCTCACGCAACGCAGTTGGTTCCGCTTATTACTCTCGAATTGCCAAAACCGACGACCTAGTCAAGAGAACGAAAGATGAAAAATATGGCATTAGGAGAATCGATTTCTTACAAGGCTTGAATATGTTCAGAGGACTTTCTGGCACTTTGGTTGGACCGAATGTTTGGGAACTAAATGTTGCGCCCGTGATGATGGGAACTAGAATCGTTGCTCCAGTGATGACAATCGCTGCCAGCACAGCCAGTACTATCTGAATTCCTCCCTCACTCTCCTTCTGTTCTTGTCCTGTATCGGATTTGGTCTGTGGAGCTTTTCAAGGAACCTTTCCGCCACTGGCCCGGGCGACACTTGCTTTTCTCGGAAAACGACAAAGTGGTTATTAGGGAACGATTCGCCGTTCACCGTCGAACGACCAAGAATATATATACACACCTCCCACCCCTTTTTTCTTTTTGAGTCATCGCTTCCCGGTCTTTGCCCTGCATGTGCTCATGTCGTCCTTCTCTTCGGCACTCACGTGCGGACATGCAAATACTCATTCACACACCCTCTGACCGACTCTTTGCTCTGTTTTACATCTGGTCGACTCGGCTTGTCTCTGCACAACTCAATATGCAGATATCCCATATCGTTATTCGTTCCTTTTAAGGTGTTTATTGTGTGAGTAGTTTTTTCTTGTACCATTTAGTAGATGCCATCGTTTTAGTACCAGCTCCGTCTTAGATATCGATAAGCTTTAACTCCCTCACAGACTCACATTCACCGATGAACCCCCGATTTTTTTATATGTATGCGCGTGTACGCATGACTCGGTTGGGTCGGTTTTTCCCCACATTCAAAGTATTCACATGCAATGTGGTTTTCTTATTGTGTTGTATTGTAAATTCGGTCCGGATATGAACGTTGTGTGACTTTTGGTAGTCGTATTTTTTCTCTGACAATAATGCTCTTCGTATTTTTTTCTTCGTATTGTACACTCTTTTGCGTATTGACTAGTGATGATGATAATGGAGTTGGTAGGTACACAATATCATCTGTGTTATAAGCATTGTTATTAGTAATTGCTTGGGAGCCACCAGAAATGTGTGCCATTCTTCAGACAATTCTTTTTTGGAGTTATTTATGACGCAATCCTCGGGTATATATATCGATAACCCTCTGCCCAAGCGATAGTCGGGAGGGAGATGTGGGTTACGTAGCAGTACTACTAAGTGTGTATATATAGCTGCTGCTGTATCACTGAAGCTGTACGTTTTTGGAATCGTTACCACCTGTGATTCCTTTACCATTGGTCACTTGCATGATAGATATTTTGCACTCTAAGTCTAGCCAAGTGTCCTTGGGTGCTTATCCAGACATTAGCTGTGTAAGCTAGTTAAAACAAGTCTAGATCTCGAGGGCTGCCGTTATTAGGCTATAGCTTTTCCCTCTCCTGGATATTATCCTA
>Ga0153947_1001116_pt1 | contig 12853 bp, 17 predicted proteins | sample TSNJ031MetaG_FD_104697 | JGI IMG/M metagenome (GOLD analysis project Ga0153947, IMG submission 104697) | Attine ant fungus gardens microbial communities from New Jersey, USA - TSNJ031 MetaG | ecosystem: Host-associated > Fungi > Mycelium > Unclassified | place: USA: New Jersey, Wharton State...
TCAGGGACGCTATTACCTGGGAGTAGACGATACGGATGAAGGCGCCTTTTCTTGTTTTTGGGGCAACAATCCAGCTAACGACCTTGCTATGCCCTTATTTACACGAGACAAGGTCAAGGAAAACCTCATCTTTGAAAAGCTGGAACAATGGATCTGGAGCCTTGAGCATGACAAACCGCCAACTATGCAGGATATCAAGCCATCCTTGGCGTTGGCGTCACTAGCACGTATCTACGGTAGAAGCATCAGCAGTCTGCCAACGGTCGAATTCTCCCTTAAGTACGAACGCCCGTTGCGGAGGATTGCCACACTCCAGACCGAGATAACGGAGTATGAGGGCGAAATCAAAAAACGAGAAAAGGAGATGGAGGCACATTGCGCTCGCATTGCTGATCTAATGAAAAACCATGAAAAAGGCATTCTTGAAACGACCGATGACAAGCTTCTCATTGATTTTGCAACCAGAACCAGCAAGCGTCCGGACAGTAAAAAGCTGAAAGAGCAATATCCGGATGTTTATGAAGATGTGTTGAAAACTTCAGAAAGCCGTAAAATCAAGGTTAGGGTTCAGCCCAATGCAGCGACACAAGCCATATAGCGGTTATTCCGCTCCGCGGTAGCAGGGAGCTACTGCTCCCTGGCTGCCGCACATATTGCGGAAAAACGCTTTTTACGAGAAAAACGCTTTATAACGATGGAGGCGAACAACAAAATGAATGCAGATACAACGATTACAAAAACAATCCGCATTGATAAAACCGAAGCGCAAGAATGGGAACGGCTATTAGCCATGGATCATGTGGATTTCGACGAAGAGGATGTGGAAACAGCCGCATCCCTTGCGACCTATTCCATTGGGGTAGCGGATAATAGCGTAGTTGAAATCGTGGTACAAAGCGGACAAAACAACTTGTGGGTGGACGGTATATTCCTACAAGATGGTATTGAAGTATGTGTAGCACAACCGTCGGAGTCCCTTCTGGGCGAATATTGGTTCTGGATTGATGAAAAATGCTACTTAATTGAGGTTACAACAGAAGACTGATAAAAAATATAAAAAGCGAGGAGCAATTAATCATGAATGATCTTATTAGAACACTTCCCGACAACTGGGAAACACAATTGGAACAGCTTATGCTAAAACATCAGAGAAATCTCTGCCGGCCGAGGGAATATCTTGCCTCCCCGTGCAAGGATGAGAATCCCGATGTAGTGTGCCTAAATATGCGGGCCGCCCGTTTTTATCTCTACTACGCCTACACCCAATTAGGGATCAACGCATGGGCGCCGCAGGCATACCTGCCAGCGCTGCTTTGCGACATGACCCCCGGCGAACGCGCTAAAGCCATGCAGTTCGGCCTGGGTTTGGTAGATGACAGCAAACGGTTTAATGTCTGCGGAAGAGTGATTACGGATGGAATGAAACAGGAGGCTTTGAGGGCAGCACAATTAGGTATGCCGATTAGAGTCTTTGACCACATCCTATATCAGGATGCCTATTTTGCATGGATATATGATTCGTATACGGATGAGATGCTATATCAAAACCTGTATGGAAAAAGATTCATTAAGTGCAATAACAAAACTTTTATTCCGTACTGCTGAACTTCCAAAACAATAACGGAGGTAACTATATGAAAGATAACCAGGTTACGCTTCCTGTAAGGAAAAATGATCAATATGCGTGCAGTTATTTATCTGAAGGAGAGGCGATAAAAAATGGATATTCTCCGTGATATCGACTGTACTATCGATACTCCGGTTGAGCTCGGCAAACCCAAGCTCCACATATACGGTCAAGGACATAACATAATGCCGCGGTATCCCGGTAAACGGGAAACTGCAAGCGACAAAAAAATCTACCTTGAGAAGCTGCTGCCTCTCGAAGAATATGACCACATAATAGTCCTGTTCAGCGGTGGCAAAGACTCTACTGCCGCTTATTATTCTCTCATCGAAATGGGCGTCCCAAAGGCGAAAATACAACTCTGGCACCACGACCTTGATGGCGGACACCCTTCTCGTATCATGGACTGGCCGGTGACAAAGCCATATGTCCGAAGTTTTGCCACGGCCGAGGGCGTTAAGCTCCAGGTTTCTCAGCGCGTGAATGGGTTTTGGGGCGAGGTATACCGAATTGGCTCCCCTTACCCAATCGAGTACGAGCAGGACGGCAAAATGGTCACAGCGCCACTATCAGTGAAGCAGGAAAATAGCGAGGCTCTGCGGCGCGAGATCATGGCATCGCTTGAAGATGCCAAACTGCCTGAAGACAGCGCAGAATTAAGCCGTCTTTGGTGCTCCAAATACGAAGAGCTCCTGCTGGATGAAATGCTCTCTTATGACCTGCAAGACCTTGGACGTTTCGAGTATGTGGGTGAGCATCCGAAGGAAAGTCTGCGTGATCTGGAGCAACTCGGCAACGTCGGTAAGTTCCCCGCAAAAAGCAGTATCCAGAATGGGAGATGGTGCTCTTCCAGATGCAAAAAAGAGGTCGGAGATAAAGTTATCCGTGATATTTATGATCTGAAGGAAACGGCCTCTCACCTCCGGCTTCCGCAAAAAAGAGCTTCTGCAAAAGGAAGATTCTGCACAGGCCGTTGCAAAAACGATGTTGGTGACGTAGTAATCAGAGATAGATTCAGTCTGATGGGCGCTGCCTCACCGCAGTATCCATTGGTGCTTGACTCAGAAACGTCTGACCCGGCATATTTGGATACTAATGGCACCACCATTAAGCAGGGTATTCACGGTCTGAAAGAACAAGGTGGATTCCTTCGTTTCCCGCTGAAAACAACGATTCCGGGTGGCAGATATTGCTCAAGTACCACAAAGGAAAAAGTTTTTGCGAATATGATCCGGAACCTGTACAGTCTCAAGGAACAGGGATACCATTTGCGCTTGCCTGCAAAAGGCGCCCTCTTGAATGGGCGCTATTGCACAAGTGTCGGAAAGGCAAAGGTCTATGAGAAGTCGATACGGCAGCATATGGACACAAAAGAAGGTGTAAAAATCCTGGTCGTTTCCGGCGAACGCCGGGGTGAGAGCGTTAACCGCTCAAAATACAACGAAATTGAGTTATCATCCTGTAATGCGACCGCTAAGGGAAATCGACTTGTCCATCACTGGCGGCTTGTCATTGACTTTAACGAAGCTGATATATGGGAAGTGCTCAAAAGGCACCATTGCGTACCGCACCCGTGTTATGCCCTCGGCTGGAACCGGTGTAGCTGTGCAATGTGCATTTTCAGTAAGCGCGAACAGTGGGCCGGAGTCCGGGAGTTGTTTCCGGATCTCTACGAAGAGGTCTGCCAGGATGAGGTGCGGCTTGGCTTTACCCTCAACGTCTACCAAACCCTTGACGAATATGTGGGCGACGCCGAGAGCTGCGTTTACCGTGGCGATCCGAAGGCTATGAGCCAAATGCTTAACGGAGTGTTTATGCCGGAGGATTTATATACGGAGGAATGGTACTATCCTGCCGGCGCTTTCCATGGCTCAGAGGGCGGGCCGTGTTAGCCGAAATCATAAACTCTTTGCCCCTGTGCGGGAGCGTGGCTTTTTTCCACACTCCCGCATTTTTACCACAAGGATGATGTTGGATTCGACCACCCACACCTGCACCCTCTAAAGCCTATATATGGATAGCTCATCTTGACAAGCACAATATATAGTGGTATACTTATCCATGTAATTGATTTTTGTGCGCGATCCCTTCGGGATCTACAGACCCTCCGGTTTGTATGGCGGATAATCCTTCCGCATTGCACACGATGTTAAGTTTGTATGCGAGTGTCAGTAGTATAGTTGCGCCCTTTTGCGGCCGGCTGCACACTGGCGCTTTTTTATTTCATAGGGTTTCCCTTCTCTTTTAGCGAGAATGACCACGGTTCACATTACTTTTTTGTGGACAAAAGACCGTTTTATCGGTTTTGTGCGTCGTTCTCGCTTTTTTTATTGCCTAAAAGCCGAAAGGTTTGAAGGATAAATATTTTATGAAAGGTGGTATGCAGCATGAACATTATGAGGATTTAGAAGCCAACGGCGAGGATGCCGGCCTAACTGTGTAAAAAGGAGGTGTGCACAATGGAGTTTGATAGATGGGTAGGCCCGTATAAAGTGAGGGCATTTCCGTGGATTGACGGTAAACGAATATATTTTAATGTGCAGTATTACGCGCCAGGTCAATCACTCGAAAAACCGCCTGTATGTGACAAAGCTGTTTATATTACAGACAATGAGGCCGGGCAACGGCTTTTATCCAATTATACGCATTCATTAGCTGAATATGTTGCGTTTATGCAAATTGCAGACCATACCGAAGTTACCTTAACTGCTTAATCTCCCGCTACGAAGTTAGGATAGCCCGGACTATTAGAAAGGGGTTTTCAAATAATGACAGGCTACCATGTATTCTGCTTTCGTATAGACCAACAATGGTCCCGCACTGCGCTGACGCTGGATGATGATGCTTTTGACGGATTTATGGATACATTGGAGTGGAAAATGCCTTATAACATGAAGGCGTTCCATTTTAATTCCGAAAAACATCCGCCAGTCAGCGTTAATCCTGTGTTCAATGCCATGCCGGTTATCGACCTGGATTTAATGGATTTCTTTGAGAGGCGGATAGGTGTAAGGCTTAAAAGCCAAGACCAAAAACCGAAAGAGGTTACCCGGTTTGGCGGGGGCTTTGTCATCGTTGAAACAGACGATACATACGGCCGCCTGCTTCCATGCTCTGAGTCTGATGAACTGGTTTTCAACGAGTATTTTCCGATTTCATTCCGCATGGCCGCTGATTTTGTAAAACAGCACCATCGGCACAACACAGCTCCGCAAAGCCACAAGTTTTCAATAGGCCTTTTGAAGGACGGAAAGCTGATCGGAGTAATCATTGCAAGCACACCAAAGGCGAAAGCGTTATGCGACGGCTTTACGCTGGAACTGAACCGATGTTGTGTGCTGCCGGATCAGCGTAATTCGTGCAGCAGACTCTACGCAAAAGCGATTCAGGCAGGCCGCTGTATGGGATATCGCCGTTATGTGACCTACACTCTGCCACATGAATCAGGGAGCAGCTTGAAAGCGGTCGGGTTTAAGCTGGACGGCCTCACGCAGGCAAAACCGAACGGTTGGGATCATCCGTCGCGGCCGAGAAAAATGCCGGAGCGTTACCCGACAGGCTCGAAATGCCGCTGGCTCTTATACAAATAGACCCTTATGACTACTGATAGAACATCACATAAAAAGGAGATGCCTTATGGTAAAAAACTGCTATAGCTGCGGGCATTTTGGAGAGCTAAAGACACCTTGGCAACGCAAGGACGGAGCCTTTATTTATGGGTATTGTTTTTGCAACAGCCTCGATGAAAAAGGTTATGCCGTGTTTCTGCCGGAGGGCAGATGCAAGAAAATGTCCGACAGCTACTCAAACCGCAGAAAGAATAATGGTTTACGTCAAGATATTGATTCGGAAAGGAGTCCTTCAGATGGAAGATTACAGAGTAAAAATTATTGAGAGATTGTCAACGGTTGTGACAGTCAGAGAAGATGATGCCGACAGCGCGGTGGAGCGGGTGCAGGGTATGTACCGGAACAGCGAAATCGTGCTGACAGCCGACGATTATGTCGATACCGAAGTAAAGGTTATCGGCAGCGATGAAAACACTGAGCCGGCAGAAGCGGTGAAACCACTGGCAAGTGAATCAAACGCCGCAGATTATTGCAATGCACTACCTGGTATGAAGCAGTTTTATAGATACAGCTTAGATATGAGCCACGGTGGCATTGTAATCGCCACGGATAAAGATGAGGCAAAACATAAAGTCGCCGCAAGATATAAAGATGATGAAGATCCCCCTGGTGAAATACTTATCTGGGATATTAAAGAAGATGAATTTTTTGACGAAAAGCATCCCGAAGTAATGGATTGCTATTGATAGTATCGTATCAAACAAAGAGCGGTATGCGGTACTTTCCGGGTACAACGCTGGATTTACTATGTTGACGCAAAGCGCCAACAATTATAACAGGAAGAGAAAGGGCCTCATTGTCCTTTCTCTTCACATTTTTAGGAGGTAAACAAAATGTGTGATAAAAGAATGAATGAATCTGCTCCATGTATCCCCTTTTTAGGTTTTACTTGTTTTTCAAGGCAAGACTATTACCCGCAATTAAGGGATCTGCATTTACAAATAAACGAACAAGACAGCATTACCTTTGGCCTCTACTACGATAATGGGAGCTGTAAATCAGAGATGAGTATGGCTTGGGAAATTCTTCAAGGCGAACCGACGCCATGCTTACGAATCTTTTCAGATGCTTTCTGTTTACTTGGAGAGACGGCTTTTCAAGAATTATTCGCTAAGTTAAGCAATCTGAATGATTCTCACATAACATCTGATGAATTTTCACGGTTACTGATAAGTCTTGGCTTCAGGGACATATCCGATAACCCAATTACGGGAACCGCTCCTGCGGCAGCCGAATTGCCCTCTCCCCAAAACACAGAACCGCCCCTTCGGGAGGTCTATGTCAAAGAAGGAACCGAGGTCATTGACAGAGTGCCGACAGCCTTCATTGAGTTCACCGATTTTTGGTCACAGCATAATGATGACACCGGATTTGTGCTGCTCTATCTGGACGCCGAAGACCGGATTGTGGACTAAAGGAGGACTGCGACATGTCAGGCTATAAATTTACGCCTTCTGACGATTATCAGGAGAAAGAGCGCGAGGCCAACGCCATACGCAAAGACATCATAGCCGCCCGGAGCATTATTTGGGACGGAATTTCAAGATATAAAAAGAAAATGCTCCACGCCCGAAGCAAGAAGGCAGCCGAGGATCTGAGCGTGTTCGATGCTTTGCAAGACTATTCCAGCGAACGCGACATCCAGGATGCCTATGGTTGGGACTTTATTACCGAAGCCCAATATGATCGGTTGCTGGACCTGTGGAGAGCGCGGGAGAAGTATATTGACACACAAGGAAAATTCAGCGACCGGGTAACACAAATGCTGGAGCGCGCTGCCGGTGGCTGTGGTGAAGAATTCTTGGAAACGCTCGAAGAATTCGACGCCATGCAGCGGCAGCTTAACGACGATATTAAACGGATCGAGCGAGAAAACCGCAATAATGACTACAAGCGTTATATAAACGGGCTCATTTAGATTCTAATTTCAACTAATACAGGAGGTATCATTATGATTACCACATCAAAAAAGTACCATTACAAGGATTTAGACGGAACAGAGGAAACACATGAAGCCGTCACGCATCATCTATAGTTAAGGAGGCAGTTCACAACGCCACGGTCTTCTACAAGATGGTCCGAACGAATGGAGGAAATGTAATGGGAAAAGGAAGTTTCCAACAAAAAACCTACCGGACAAATCAAGGGTTTTTCTCGTTAAAAGACAATGACCCAAACTATGGCGGCGTCTTTTGGTTCGTTATTGAGCCTCTTCACGGATGGGAAGATAAACGGTTCTTTTATGTGAAGAAACTGCCCAACGGCGAATATGAGATTACCGGCGAGGGTTATGTCATCACAAAAAGCGAACGATTAACAGAGCATTTGGCGGCGCTTCGGAAAGAGCTGGCGGGCGTTATCATCTATTACTACTTTATTAATGATGATGGGAAGGTTGTTCGGGAAGAATCTTCGCCTGCGATACTTAATAGGAGGGCAAACGATGTGTGATTACGAAAACAGGAACATCCAATATTATGAACTGTGCTTCTCCGATGGCAATGCGGACACAGAAACGTGGATTTGCATTAAAGGTGTCAGGCAGCCTACTATTAGCGAAGCAAATGTGTTTTGTGCAAAAGACGCTGAGATGTACAATGCCAAAGTGGTATCAGTAGACCCTATTGACAAAACAACCGCCAGAGGTTGCTATGATTTTGACAACGAGGCAAACTGGCCTGTCTTTGGGTAATTATTGATGGGTTTACTGAAGAGCAAAGAGATAATGCAACAAGGAAAGGAAGGCTGCCGGCAGGCGCCTTCCTTTCTTCATACAAGGGGGAGAAAAACTATGTTTGACACAGAACGATTAAACAAATATTTACCGGACAAGTACAGGTTTTTGACAAAGACGCACAGCGAATCCTACCATATTGGCGAAAGCGGTTATATCATACCGACTGACGAATTGGCCGCGGCGGACTTTACCTTTACGCATAAAGACATAGCAGGCCTACTCGACCTATCAGCGATCATTCCAAACGCAAAGCGGTTCGCTATACGATGTTCGGCCGCGAGATCCGCTACAGCTAATTGCAAAAACTTAATAAAGAAATGTGCTGCAAATCAAATACCGCTCGTTTGTGTCTTACCGAATACAAGCCGTCAAGAAGATATATCATTCAGGCTGAACGGAATTTCTGAAGCGGCAATATTAGATTTAACGAGAATCTACGGCAAGAACAAAGCTGAGCTCGAATGGCTGCTGCATCTTTCAAAGATGACAAAAGGCTCTTACAGAGAATTGAGCGAAGCTTGCTCCAGCATATTTATTTCGCTGCTGCTTAATAACGCCGCCGATCTGATGGCGAGCGGAGAGGCCCAAATATACCATAATGGACGGATATATTGCTTAACAGAGGTAGATAAGCTGGTCAACAGTATTTTCCCATTGAATTGTGACTATTTCTACCCCGAAACCAGTTACGCATGTAAAAAAACAACGGCATTCCGCCACTTCTTTGCTTTAGGCATGGGAACGGAGAAGCCAAATAACAGATCGGCGGCATTGAATCTGAATGATCTTTGCCAAATAAGCTTGTTCAGTAAAAACACAGCGATAGACACCGAGGAAAGTCTACGGGAAGAATTATCGCGGATTTTAGCGGATAAAGGCTACTTTTCCGTGATGGATATCATCGACCTGGTGACACACCCGCCATTTGGGTTTAGCTTTAACAACCTTGAATGTTACATTTTAGGAGACGCTTTACGGCATTTTTCCCAACTGCTCTTTCAAGACGTGGCATCCTTAACCTATCGGGCCGGGGCAGCGACATTTCTGAATCAGTTGTCGCAGATTATCATGGTCCAGCATTTGGGGGGCCGGATGAAACCGGTGGAGGAACGCCATGCGAGAACAGGATATTTTTTTGAGCATATGCCATACATCAATGTGTTCATTGAAGAGACCAGCCGTATATTTGGTATTCACAGGGGCGATTACTTGACAGCAAGCGTGATTATGAGAGTGCGCGATTCAATCAATACCTTCAGGCACATATTTTACTTTATTGAAGAATATTTCGCAGAGAAAGGAGAGTACGCATATTCAGAGCTGACTAATATTTATTACCGTTTATGCGCGGCTGGTGGTTATTCGACATTTGAACAAGAATTAGAGCTATTCCAAAGGGCCGCCGAAATACTCACACAGATTGACATAGAGGCGTACCGGGCCGCCTTGACAGAGGAAAATATCAAGCATGGCATGGACATCTATTTCAACGCAGCGGATTACTCCCGCCTTTTTGAGATTATTCCACAAGCCGGGCGTTGGCTCTGGAACAAGGAAGCTTATGGGGAATATAAGGAGGCCCATTTAGAGAAGCAGGAGGCATAAAATGCCCCCTGCTTCTTTTTGCATATATGGCATCACATAGCATTATTATGCTATCATATGGCGTAGCCAAAAAGATTGGCTTTGATTTATCTTTGTGATTATGGCGTCAGTCAAATTTGAGAAGCTGGTCGGGGTCTACTCCAAGGGCTTTCGCTATCCGATAAATTGCAACTATGGATAAGCCATATACAGCTGTACTCTCCAAATGGCTGATGGTAGCGTAGCTCAATTCCGCTTTTTCGGCAAGCTCCAACTGGCTGAGTCCAAGCTTTTTTCTAAGAAATTGAACCTTGAAACCGATATTTTTTAGAAACTGGTTTTCCTCTCCCGAGTATGTTTTCCTGCTGATGGGCATGATTCTATCCTCCCTCCTGATTGCCGGGTATTAGGTAACTATCCTATCCTCTAATTTTAGACAAAATAGGATTGCATACCAATGTAGGAAAGAGGTATAATATTGTAGTTAAACTACAATATGCAAGGGTGATTATTTGAGTGAAGAATTAAAGGGCACAATAGCAGAATGTTGCCGGAGCGTTGCACCAAGCAGGAAATGCTATTTTATTGGGCATAGAGATGCCCGAGAAGACATTAGGCAACTCCTCCATGACACGATACATAAGCATATTATTGAATATGGAGTAACTGAGTTTTATGTAGGAAATCACGGCAGATTTGATTCCATGACAGCCGGCGCTTTGGTGGAAATGAAGAAAAAACATCCCCACATAATGATCTATGTCGTTCTTGCATATCATCCTGCTTTACGGAAGGTCAATATACCGGACGGCTTTGACGGTTCATACTTCCCGGAAGGTCAGGAACGGTCATCCATGCGATATGCCATACCCAGGCTTAATCGCCGCATGGTGCGGGAGGCAGACCATCTCATCGCCTATGTATGGAAGATTACCGATGGCTCTTATAACCTAATGCATTATGCCAGAACTCAAGAAAAAAAAGGGCAACTGACCATTACAAATCTGGCAAAGATGCAATCTGAAACAGATATGGTATAAATCTTATTAAAACTCTAAAGGAGAGGACGATCCGTGAAAAGGAAAGCATTTGTGTTCGCGTCTATTCTCGTTTTGGTTGCCGTTGCCGTTTTCTTTGCGGTATCCACAAAACCGGTGGCCTCTGAAGCCGATAAAGTATTACTTAAATTTGATGCGGTGGCCCGGGAGCTTGGATATGAGTTCTCTGCTCTGGAGATGATCAGATCTCCAATAACATATTCCGACAAAGACGGAAACACCGTCATATTTAACTCATTTTATTGCTCAGATCCGGAGCGCATTGAAAATGAAGAGGCGATATTCTATTCCAAAGTCTTTGACCCAAAATCAGCCGACAGCATACAAGAGGTTGAAATAAACGGTGCGAAAGCGATACTCTGTACAATGGACAGCCGCTCTTTCTTAATCTGGCATCCGGATGAGAATACTATTTTGATGCTTGATTATGAGCCCGGCACGGTCAAAGATGCTGATATTCTTAGGATGGCCGAAAGCTGTGAGTAATAACGGCAAAGGGATAAGAAGCATGATATCATACAAATTAACCCTAATGAATTGTAAACAGAAGATAATGAAGGGACGAACAGTATTGCATTAAGCAAAATATATAGAACCGCCCGAAAGCTGAAAGGCAATCGGGCGGTTCTGCTTATTCATCACATTTTTTGCTAATAAACGGAGTATTCATCATCAATGACTACGCCAAAGGTGCTATCGTATGGCACATCGACAATGATATAGCCATCGGTTATTCTGTAGCCATGCTCCAACACATATTTTGCTGGTACAGGCACTTCGTAGCCGTCAAGGTCGTTTGCTTTGTGCGCGGTTTCCTGTAATACCATCGGGATGCAAACGATGCAATGCCCCGCATCAGCCACATAGTAATGATACGGCTCCAATTCCTGCGGTATTTTAAGCGTTGCCGGGCAGGGGCGTTTTGAGACGTATGCGGCGATACCAGCGAGACTCTTTCTGATCGTACCCGATGCACGGTTATCGCTCCCCGCGTCTTTCAGCCGAAAAGCGTTAGCCGCGCTCATGGTAACAAGCGCCTCGGTGGAATACCGGCTGTATATCGAATTGACACGCTTGTTATATTCCGTAAGATCGAGCGAATTCCCGGCTACGCTTTTTATCGCTTCGATAAGGGATGAAGTAAAACCGGTACTCACGCTGATCAAACGAAGTTTCTTAATAACGGCGTTTCGCGCGTCGGTCATTATCAGCATTAGCGGCAGTCCTGTTGATAAATCGTCCAGATGTAAACGGTTCTGCGCTATTTCAAGCTGCGGTGAAAAGGGCGCGTCCATCCAATTTAGGGTTCCCATCTTCACCGTGAACATAATTATGCCGTTGATAATCGTCCAGCGCGCTTCAAAATCGGCGTCGCTACCTGCCTGGTTGATTTCATCTGGCGTTGGCGCATTAAAGTTGACCAACAGATACATGCCGTCGTCCCGGACAAAAAATGTGCAACCTTCCGGCTTACCGCGCATAATGTCCAGCGGTTTCCCAACAGATAACTCCACCATGTTCATCGTGATGCCCTCCCTTAATAGATGTTGTAGGTAGCGTTACATGCGAATCCCTGTGTTCATCAATTATCATAAAATTCTCGCAGTATAAAACTAACTGAAGCACTATTATACCATTTTACAAAGCTTATTTCCAGAGTTTCCCGCTAAAGGGTGCCGATATAGGCAAAAGCTCCACCTGTACGGGGCGGCGGGATGGCGATAATGTCTTTGTATTACCGACGCGGGATTGCCGGATATGTAGTTAAAAGGGGTGCGTTTGCTCCGCGAAAAATGGGAGCGTGATAGCCATTTATGGCCGTCGCGTTCCCATCTTTTTTCGTGTATTTATCCCGATTCAAACGGATAGTTTAATCCTCAGTAATAATAATGGTTTTGTAGTTTTCAAGCTTCTTTAACAGAACATCAATACTCTTCTGCTTGAATGTACCCTTCCTATTTAAAGTATATGGTATGTGAATTTTTTTGTTATCGTATTCTAAGTCAATATAATAACCCTTGTTACTAAACCTTTTTGAGTGTGTAACTTTTTCGACCGAAGAAAAGGCAACATCGTGAGTCGCCCCCAAGAGAGGGGTTACAGAAAGCTTTGCCCGTGGATAACAAGCTTAAATCTATAGTAAATATAAAAATTCATTGCCAATAAAACGAAAGTAATAACAGTAACCGGTATCCAAATAGAAAAACCTGCGATTAAA
>Ga0153947_1001117_pt1 | contig 12848 bp, 11 predicted proteins | sample TSNJ031MetaG_FD_104697 | JGI IMG/M metagenome (GOLD analysis project Ga0153947, IMG submission 104697) | Attine ant fungus gardens microbial communities from New Jersey, USA - TSNJ031 MetaG | ecosystem: Host-associated > Fungi > Mycelium > Unclassified | place: USA: New Jersey, Wharton State...
AAGAATCCGCATGAAACTGATCAATGTGGATGCTACCGATCTTTCTGGAAAGATCGTCATTGAAACGGGTAAATATCCGCGTGAACCATGAGCAACCTGAAGTTCAAGCGTGATCAAAAAATTATCAACAAGATGGTTTTATAGGTTCCATTAAAACCTAAATTTACTAACATGGAGGAATTAGCATGTCAATATTCATACCCCCCGTTTGTGTTTACAAACTTTCAGGACTATCCGGAGAAGTATTATCTCCTACGATACGGCTTTTATTGTCCTACTGATATGTGCTGGTATTGCCATTGGTATCCATTGTTGTCAGCCTTCTGCCTAAAAGATCGTAAGTAAAAGATGTCACACCACTTTCCGCGTTTGTGATCTTGATATGTTCCGTCTGGGTATATCTCTTTTTTTATGCGCCCGCCACGATCGTACTGGAAATTGGTTGGCTTTCCGTTTCCATCTGCAAAGCTTGCTAGATTACCAACACAGTCAAAGGAGCTGGTCTCCTCATAGCCCGCTTTCGTTTTGACGATTTGATAACCAGTTACCGCTCCCTTATTGCCTAATGTATACCGATATTGGTACTCGGTGGGAATGGAGGTGGTATATTTAATTTCTCTTGTTGTCAAGTAGTCTATTTGAAAATTTATATCTTGCATTTATCGTTCATTTATCAATCTTTTAAGTAGATTTCTATCCTCTTAAGGCAGACAAAAACCAGGTCATATAATGAAGTGGCGAGTAGTTCAAACGACCGTCAATTTTATCACGCCCAGTTCTGTTTTTATTCTGCTTTCACATAACTCTGTTTTCATACAACTCTGTTATTTATGCTGAAAATATGGTAGAATAGTGGTTATCTAGAAAATTAAAATGAAGTGGGGGCTTTCAGATGACAGATCAGAAGTTAAAATCAACGCTTGGGTTTATATTACGAAATAAAGAGCAATTCTCGGAAATGCTGGATTGTTTCAAAGCAGAGGACATAGAGAAAGGTATAATCGCAATACCTGAGTCACTAATCAACACACACCTTCGTAACGTTATTTTAGAGCAGGCTGAAAAATATCTTACTGATTATTCTGTTCGTTTTCAAAATGATGCAATTTATGTGAAAGTAGATTTAAGTACAAAACAATTAGGACCGCTCTATGCAAAACTACTAATTAAAATTGAAGATTTGTACTTTGATTCTAATAATCGAAAGCTGTTTTTATCTTATAAGGAAGAAGTAAAGTGCGGCGGAAATATGCTTCAAATAGCTGCCTTTAAAGCGTTCGGCGCAAAAGGTCCATACACCCAGACCGCTGCTGAAATGGCAAAGCTGCCTTTCCTGCAAATCCGAGGGCATAACGGAGTAATTCACCTTGGGATGCTCCGGCTTGTTACAAAATTTCCATCTGCTCTCACGTTGAATTATCTTAGTTGTACAGATGGTCTTTTAAGACTATCTTTCCATATTTAATTACAAGAAATTCAAGGAGCAAAGATGAAACTTTTTATAGTCAGCGATACACACAGTAAATTACAGAAAGTCAAAGATGTCTATTCAAAACTACGTAACATAGATATGCTGATCCATCTTGGTGATTGCGAGCAAGATGCATATGCTCTTGAACAAGATTTGGGCATTGATACAATCAGTGTTAAGGGCAATATGGACGGCTCCCACAGCAAGGAAGATTATAAAATCTTGGACACAGAATACGGCAAACTGCTTCTGACCCACGGTCATATGCAGCAGGTGAAAGCTACCGTACAAAATCTCAGATATTTGGCAGAAGAGCAAGGTTGTAAAGCCGCCTTGTTCGGTCATACCCATAAACCATATTTTGAGGAAATAAACGGTCTTTACCTGATTAATCCCGGTAGCCTGCCCCTACCTACAGATGGTACACAAGGTTCATATGCCATCGTCAACACCTCAAAAGATGAACTGACCGCTTCAATTGTTTATTATTCTGAGTTGCTGCATAGCATGCCCGAAGGAGAACAAAAAGAGAAAACCGCTACATCAAAAGTGGAAGGCGGTTACCTCAAAAACCTTTTAAACAACAGCGACCGCTTTTAATTTTACTCAAAATTAAAAACTGTTTAAAAATATACAGATTAGAAAAGGTGGTAAATTATGCTATATATTAAAAATAATTCTCTAGATCCCCATTACAATTTGGCATTTGAAGAATACATTTTTTCATCAGTTGTATCTGACGAAAGTATCCTTATTCTATGGCAAAACGAACCGGCTGTCATCATCGGGAATTATCAAAATACACTGGAAGAAATTAATGCTGATTATATCCGGAAAAACAATATACATGTCGTGCGAAGAATGACCGGAGGCGGTGCTGTTTATCATGACCTCGGTAATTTGAATTATTCTCTGATTGTGCCAGTTTCAAATTTAGAATTTGATTTTAAAACATTTACAGCACCCCTAGTCGAAACGCTGAAAAATATCGGTATCGATGCTGAACAAACAGGTCGCAATGATGTTACAATTGATGGCAAAAAATTCTCAGGCAACGCACAGCACCACGCAAAGGGTCGTCTATTACATCACGGTACGATTTTATTTGATGCAGATTTGGATCATGTAAGTGAAGCGCTAAATGTAAGGGTTGCTAAAATTCAGTCCAAAAGTACTAAATCTGTACGTAGCCGTGTGACCAACATTACTCCGTATTTGAGAGAACCGCTTACACTTGATGCATTTCGTTCTCTCTTGGTTAATCACTTCAATGAACGTGAGCCACTTACAGAATATCATCTCACACCTGCGGATCTGCGCAATATTGACGTGCTGACCGATGAAAAATATCGTCAATGGGACTGGAATTATGGCAGATCTCCTGCCTGTAACATGATCAAAAGTGGTCACTTTACATGTGGGTTTATTGATTTTAATATGGATATCAAAAATCATATCATTGCAGACATGCATATATTTGGCGACTTTTTCTGCAGCCGTAATCTTGATGAGTTTACTGCCGCTTTTATCGGTATCCCATATGAACGGGCTGCAATTGAAAAAGCGCTGTTAAGCATTGATTCATCTTCCTTTTTTCAGGGGATTAAAAACGATGAGATATTAGACATATTGTTGTAACGTAGCAAAGGGAAAAATATGAGTAGAATTGACTTGACCTTTTTAAACGCTTCCGCAATTATGCTGGAAAGTAAGGACTGTAACCAAAAAATTTTAATTGACGGACTACAATCCCATGAGGATTATATGCCAACACCTGCCAATGCAATCGATAAATTGTGCAAAAATAAACCTCCATTTGATCATATCGCTCTACTCCTATGTACACATTTTCATAGGGATCATTTTTCTGCCGAATATACTGCTGCCGTGCTTTCAAAGCGCTCGGATTTAAAATTTATTTCCAATTCATATGCCATTGAACTCCTAAAAGCATATTCAAAAGAAAAAGGAATCCTTTTAAATCCAGATTCCCTCATCCCACTTTCATCTATCGGTCATAATAAAGCTGTTTATACATATGGTAATATCAAAATTGAGGCGGTCAACTTCCAGCATCAAGGAAACCAGTATGCAGATGTCCCGATGACAGCTTTTACAATTGAAATGAATCACGTGACCACTTTCTTTTCAGGCGATATTGGCATCATCGAAGGAAACAATCACTTATATCAAACGCTGCCTGATATCGATCTCGCTATTCTACCATTCTACTTTGCGGCTACTGCACATAATCAAAAAATTGTCCTGAACCAAATCCACCCTGTACATCTTGTTTGCGTACATACCCCACGGTTGGATCAAGATAACGATCTTCATACACTTTACCAAGCGAGTAAAAAGTATTATGAACGGACAAAGGAAAAATTTCTTCCTTGTATTTTTATGGAAGATTATATGCAAAAATATATATTTGAGCTATAGTTTATTCTTTATAATTTGCATTGTACATTTCCGCCGCTCTATTTTGTTCACGCTCTTGATGCGTATATCCTATCGGCTTTCTTGGTACAATAATCGCCGCAATGATATATGCGACTAGTCCGCATCCGCCCATACAAGCAAATATTACCCAGGCAATCCTGATAACGACCGGATCAATATTAAAGTAATCTCCAATACCTCCGCATACTCCGCAAAAAACCTTATTGTCTTCTGACTTAAATAATCGTTTATCCATCTCTACTCCCCCAATTACATAATACTATTATATTTCAGTACAATTATTTTCATACGCCACATCTTCAGATGTTACTACGGTAGATTTCACCAAACCTACTACTGCTATTATACCTGTTTCTTATATACATGTCTAATTAACAAAGAATTACATATTTCTTTCGAATTTATTAAGCTATCTTTTTTCCAAGGTTGTATCTATATTCATATATACAGAAGTCGAAGTAGCTATCAATTTTCCAGTCGACACATTGACGGCTTCGCTCACAAAATGAGAAATCCGCTTCCCTGCTAATGTGGCAGTCGTTTTGATATCTATGTAGTCCCCTATCTGAATCGGTCTTAGAAACTTCACTTCAATGCTAATCGTAGGCGTAAAATTGCTGTTCGCTAAAAACCTTGCCAATATCGCCATACTTATATCAAATGCTGTGCATAAAGCTCCCCCGTGCATATTACCGACTCGGTTGCCCTGCCACGGTTGAGCCAAAAACCGAACAGTCACACTGTTGTCTTCAAAGCAGCAATCCACGACTTCTCCATTCATCATGTCATTTAAGAGATCCTTTTGATCTGTTTTGATTTCTTGCATGGTTTTTTTTACATATGATTCCATTCTCTTTTGACCATCCATGTTTTGTCCGCTTATGTTCTGTTCGTTCATCTTTCTCCTCCATGATCCTTATTACCGACTTTTATTCCGCTTTGATAGTATTCCCGCATTTCTGCCTTTGGCACCATATTTCCACCTGTTGCCCATACGATATGTGTTGCATTTGCAAGTTGTTCACTCGTTAAACAAAACACATCGCCCTCTAATATAAACTTCAGCCCGAAGAAACCTGCGCATGCAGATGGTTCAATATAGATATCTTCTGTGTCAGCAAGTAATTTAAGCAATGCAAAAAGCTCTGCATCACTAACCGTATAGCAGCCTGCAAGTAAAGTTTTCATTATTTTGCCCACGAAAGCCGAAGACCTGCCCACCGCTAAGCCGTCCGCAGCAGTCCTGCCATCCAATCCTACATCAGCTACACATATTTTATCATGTAGTCCTGTCATCATCCCAAGAAGCATGCATGGCGCATGCGTTGGTTCTGCGAATATACAATGTACATTTTCTCCAAAGACTTGTCGAAGCCCAAATGCAACGCCTCCCGGTGCACCACCCACGCCGCATGGCAAATATACCACCACAGGGTGTTCTGAGTCTATGACAATTCCTTGTTCTTTAAACTGAGCATTAATACGCAGCGCGGCAACTGAATATCCTAAAAACAAATCTTCCGAGCCTTCGTCATCCACAAAATGGCACATCGGATTGTCCGCAGCTTCTTCGCGCCCTGCAGAGACAGCCTTTTGGTAATCGTCTGGGTATTCTATCACCGATGCGCCTCTAGTCCGCAGCAAATCTTTCTTCCACTGTTTTGCATCAGAAGACATGTGCACCGTAACTTCAAATCCCAGCATTGCGCTAATTATTCCGATTGACAAGCCCAGATTGCCTGTCGATCCAACAGCGACGCAATATTCGGAAAAAATATCCTTAAATCGCTGATCCATCAAAATTGCATAATTATCTTGTTTCGTTAGCATTCCTCTATCTATCGCGATGGTCTCCGCCAGCTTGAGCACTTCATAAATGCCGCCTCTTGCCTTAATGGATCCTGATATCGGCAAATGACTGTCACATTTAAGAAACACCCTGCCCTCTATCTCAATTTGATAGCGTTCGCTTATAGCTTTTTTCATCGCATTTATTTCTTTTAGCGGTGACTCAATGATGCCCTGTTCATCTGCTGTTTCTGGAAATACCGCCGCAATATATGGGGCAAATCGTTTCAATCGCGCCTCAGCATCCCGCATCGCTTCCATTCCAAGCGGCAGCTCCGCTATACCGCCATACTGGTGATTAATCCAAAAGACTTCTTTACCATCGCTTATTGTCTGTATCAATGGATATTTTATCTTTAATTTTAATAAGTCTAAAATCATCTCATTTCCTCCTGTACTGCGAACTATTCATTTGAGATCAAAAATCTGAATAGTACTTCTAGGAGCGCATCCAATTCGACCGGTTTTGCAACATGTGCATTCATGCCATGTTCCAATGCCTTATCAATGTCATCTTTAAATGCATTTGCGGTAAGTGCTATAATCGGCACATGCTGTACATCCAAACGATCCAGTGTACGAATGGCCATCGATGCTTCGTATCCATCCATATTTGGCATCTTCACATCCATGAATACAATATCATATGTGTATTCTGCAGATTCTTCGAACTTCTGAAGAGCCACCAGCCCATCATCCGCTTCATCAATCGACAGACCCGTACCTTCTAACATCGAGATAACAATCATACGATTGATTTCTACGTCATCGACCAACAGAGCCCTTTTATTTGTAAGCTTTCCTGTAATATCCGATAATATTACATCCTTTGGTAAATCTGACTCCGCCTCACGAAGCCATATGCAAAAGCTAAACTCACTTCCTTCACCAGGCGCACTATTGACATTGATGTATCCGCCAAAGAGTCTGACAATATTGCTGCTGATGGCAAGCCCAAGCCCTGTACCACCTGAGTTTCTCGATATTTTATTATCGCCTTGTTCAAACGGCTGGAAAAGCACATCTACTGCATCCTGACGAATGCCAATCCCTGTATCCCTGATCATAAATTCCACCAAGGTCTCACCATCTCGTTGATCCTTTTTCTCTATACTGAATTCAACTACTCCGCATTCCGGAGTAAATTTTACTGCATTGCCAAGTAAGTTAATCAATACCTGGCGCAAGCGAAGTGAGTCGCTAATGAATGTAGATGGCTCAAACGTATCAAACACCGTCTTAAAGGTTATGTTCTTTTCATCGCAACGCGGTTTGATGATTCCTGCAACTATATTTGCAAGTTTTGGTAATTCCATGATTTCCTCTGAAAGCACTATTTTGCCTGCGTCTATCTTTGAAATATCTAAAACATCGTTTAAAAGACCAAGTAGGTGCTGTGATGATATCTCTATTTGATGGACATGACCCTTTATTTCTGCCTTTTCGACATCGTCGTTATCCACGTCATCAAGCTTTTTAAGTACAATATTCGTAATTCCAATTATCGCATTCATCGGAGTACGAATTTCGTGACTCATACGTGCCAAGAAGTCACCCTTATGCTCATTCGCTCTATTCGCGTCGTTCACGGCCTGCTCCAGCTCTATTTGCGTGTTGCGCAGTTCATTTTCTATAGTTGCGCGAACAGAAACATTTCGCGCATATCCAAGAAGACCAACCAGCACGTCATTTGAATCATATATCTGCGTGCGTACAGAGTCTAAGATTTCCTCATGACCATCAGCAAATACAACTCTGTCTTCTGTATAAAGCGGCACGGCAGAAGCAATTGCCTTCAAATCATTTTTGATAAAATCTTCTGCTGTAGCAGCAGGTAACACTTCCTCACCTCGCATTCCAATAAGCTCCTTTGGAGATTTTCCGGCAATGGATGAGAAACGAGGATTTACAGCAAGATACTCACCTTGTATATTTTGATACCAAATCAAGTCAGGAGAAGCCGAGAAAATTTTATCTAGTAAAGTCCTCTGCTCTTCGGTTTTTACCTGCTCCAGGATCATGTCTGTTATATCCATCGATTCAATGATATAACCGATTTTTTCACCCTCCTTGCTTAGGAAGTAGTTCGCAACGCCTTTAATATAGCATTCCCTGTCATCAACATAATAGACTTCAGCTTCTACTCCATTTTCTAATGCTGTAATTGGACAATATTTTGAGCCTTCAGGATAAATGCTGCTCTTGCCATATGATGTTCCCACGATCTCAGATAATGACTTTTTACAAATCTCAAGCGCATAATCATTCATATATATTATGCTTCTGTTCATGTCTGTAATACACAGTGAGTTCTTTACACTGTCAACAATGCTATCTGACATATCGTCAAAAGAATCGGCTAACGTACCAAATTCATCTCGCTGAGTCGAGTTAAAGCGGAATTGTCGTTCTCCCGCTCTAAATCGAGATATACCCCTAATGAGCGTTGTGATGTTGCGTGTTAAGGTGAATGCAATCCAAATGGCAATCAATACAACTAAAATGATTAATAGAATCGTTGAAACAATAAGCTTCATAGAAGTGCTTTGAAGGTTCTTTTCAATCGCTGCACCAAGTTTCATTTCTGTCTCTGTTGCCGGTCTTGTAAAATCTTCAAGTCCGGCGCCAATAGTAACAATTCCAAATCCGCGCAAGGAATAATCATTCAGCTCGGATGGTGCATAATGTCCTGTATAGTAAGGAATTGCGGCAGCTGTCGTCAATTTGTAAAGTCCACTCCAAAGTATGTAAAATGAACCAGAACCGCCGTCCTTCGTTAAATCCATCCAACCTGTGCACTGTGGTGCATTATTGAGATACCGTCCATCCAGCCCTACAAACCCCTGTTGCGTAAGTGCAGGCGCAGGCTTTTTCTCTCTCGATTGTTCGTCAAAAGTAGGCCACCCTTTAATGAAGTCTGTCCATTTTTCTATATCACTTGCCTGCCATGTATCATAAATAGATGTTTCGAGCCAAGGAATCTGCGGATCTCCGGTCTCAGGATCGAATCCAACAATAGAATGATGTCTCGGATGGCAGATACTGCGGCATTTGTAGTCCCAAATAAAGGCATAATTGCCTTCGAAAGCGCTAGGCAATTCCGTGTAACGCTCATTCATCGGTGTGATATGATCTACATATTCCATGATATGGTCATGATTTAGGGCAAGCGTCACATATCCGATTATATCACCGCTGTTGTTTGTCACCGGGGTTGCCCAACGCACAATGCCTTCAAAACGCTGTCCGTTCGGGTTTTCCATACCTGCATAAGCCTGTTTTTCGTTGTCATATTCAATATCATACCCGCGTTCTTTGGAAGCTTCGTCCACAATTTCAGGCGTATACATTCCTATGTAATTTGAGCCTACATACGCACCTATAACGTCCGATACGTATATTTCACCTGGCTCTAGCTCCTGCAGCTCCTCAAAATATGTCTCGGCTTTCACATATGTATTTTCTCTTTTTGAGACATCTTTCTTCTCAGAGTCCATAGGGTAATTTAACTTAGGTGAAGAAGATGCAATCACTTTTATTTGCTCCATTCCGTTGAGGTCTACAAACGTAATCTCATCATAAAGCGGAACGTTTTCATATTCATATGCCTCAGGCTGGCGGTACTTAAAACCATCCATATCATCATTTTCATGATTGGTTGATATTCCTCCGTTAACTTTCATACCTGAAGTTTCTACCGGAATCCAAGACCTGCCATCAGATGCCAGTCCCCATTGATTTTTCTTGATAAGCCGCCCCAAATTGGTTTCCACAAATTGTTGATAATTTTCCTCTGAAGGTGTTATATCTGCAATATATTGGATATCGGCATCTCGACCATAGAGAAAATCTGCAACCATTTTTGCTGTATCTGTAGTCATTCGTTCAATGTTCTCTGTCGCACTCTCATTTAATGCTGTGGATGAGTCGTTTACAGCAATTTCCTTGAGAACATTACCTAGCGCAATAATTTGATGCCAAGCGAGAATTACAATTAAGAGAATTGGTATAACTTTTACGAGAACGAAGATTGTAATTAGCTTTGTACGCATGCCAAATCCAAATTTACTCCAAAACCAATCTGCCAAACCAATGAAATGCTGCTTTATTTTATCCATCTTAAAATAACCCTCTTTAACCAACTAGTATGAACCGTACTGTTGTTTAATTTCTCTGTATATTTAAAATTATAGTCAACTGTATTTTGTAAATTTTAGTATACCTTATTATAAACTAGATATTAGCAGTACACAAGAGTGAAAGATGCGCTAAATTTGTTTCATAAAAGAAATTATAAAACATTACCCCTTTGGGTATTTCTTGCGATTTATTTATTCTTTATAACACAAAAATGAACTTTATATAGGAACAGTGGTTTTTCAACTGCCCATTCTATAAAATCCATTTTACAAGGTTTATAAAGCTATTTTTAACTTTCTAAAATTACTTTATCTTGGCAATATGGACTGCGTCGAAGAGCGATATATTATTCTCCCGTGCAATTTTAGCGATATCCTCATATTCCGGTTTAGCCTTTCTAACACCGTAACCTTTCGCTGTTTTGATGCGCACCGGACCATATGCGGTTTGCATGATCTGCTGCTCCCGATCAAGTATATGTCGTCGACTGACTGTTTCTCTCATGCCCAAGGTTGTCGTATTCTTAAAAATAAGTGAAATAAACTTATCGACCTCACTGCTTATACACATGCAGGTGAAAAGGATGCCTATCCTTCCCTTTTTCATAGCAATCGGCGATGTGTACACATCCAATGCGCCCTCATCGAACAAAAGTTGCTGTGCGAAAGCCACAGCTTCGGGCGTCATATCGTCAATATTACAGATCAGCTCGGTCACTTCTTCGTAATCACTGCCTGTTTCTCCCCAAAATGTCCGAATGCAATTGGCGGTTTCAAAGTCTTTGCTGCCCATTCCATAGCCGGTTTTATGGAGTTTCATTACCGGCATTTCCCCAAATTTTGAAATAAAGTGTTTTAGAATGGCTGCCCCTGTGGGAGTGCACAACTCACCATTGATACGCCCGCCATAGATTGGTACACCCCTGAGGATATGTGCCGTTGCCGGAGCAGGAACTGGCAGGATACCGTGCGCACAATGAACCTGTCCGCTGCCAACGTGGACAGGGGATGCCAAAACCAATTGTGGGGATAATTCTTCCATCAGCATGCAAACACCGATGATATCGGTTATCGCATCCATACTGCCGACCTCGTGGAAATGAATTTCCGTAACCGGAACGCCGTGTACTTGACTTTCTGCTTCAGCAATCAACTTATAGATGGCGATGGCATCGCTTTTCACTTTGTCTGATACATTCAACTTGCTCGTTAGAAGTTCAATGTCGCACATACTATTATGGATATGGTGATGGTGCTTTTGTGTGCAATCTTGCCCCACATGCACGTCATCAGAGAGTTCAACTTCGCCGTTGACACTGACCGAAACATGTGTCCCAGTGATTCCACATTTGACCGAAGATTCTGCAGCCACATGTACCCACGGAATACCAACTTCATTGAGTCTGTTAATGAAACCGCTTGGGTCATCGTGCAATTCCAAGAGCGCCGCCATCATCATATCGCCTGCAGCACCCATGTTACATTCAAAGTACAATATTTTCATGCTTGTCGTCCTCCACTGATACATGTATTCTAATTTCCTAACTTTGATTTGTTGTCATATATCCACCTACACGGTTTGCAAAAGATTCATCTATTATATTGAATAAGATATTTCAAATTTCTCTCCTGTCTTTTGTGCAAAGAGTACAAACCCGCTCTGCGGCGGTGTTTGTTCACTGTAGATATTTTAGCACTTCCCTGACTGCCTGTAAATTAAAATTAGATGAGATGTTGTTTAAAATTATAGTCATATCAATTTTAAATTATTATACTACAAAATATGACGTAAATTTTAGAGATTAAATTTGAGGTTTACCCTATCATATTTTAGTGGTAAAATTTGCATAGGTTAATTTTATTAGAGACGTAGTTGCACTGCGGCTGCGCCATGCCAAATTTGAAGCTGAAGAGGTGTAAGTATGAACGTGGGTTTATTTTTATTTGATGATATTGAACTTTTGGATTTTGCAGGACCATATGAAGTGTTTTCTATTGCCTCAGAGCAAGAAAATAATAATCTGAATGTTTTTACTGTGACAGAACATGGAAATCCAATTCAAACATTTAACGGACTAAAGGTAATTCCTGATTACAGTTTTAACAATCATCCGCAAATTGATATCTTAATTATACCAGGTGGGCAAGGCACAAAAACGGAGATGGAAAAGGGTGCTGTTCTCACTTGGGTAAATGAGAATTTTATAAAAGCAAAACTTACGATGTCTGTTTGCTCGGGTGCTCGGATATTAGGAAAACTTGGGCTTCTTGACGGAATTGAATCAACCACCCATCATGAAGTTATGGAAGATATGTCTGCAATTTCGCCAAGTACAATTATAAGGGCTGATAAAAGGTTTGTTCATCAAGGGAATATATTGACAGCCGCCGGTATTTCTGCAGGCATAGATGCCTCAATATATGTTGTAAGGAAATTTTTCGGAAATGATACTGCCAATGAAGCTTTAATCATAATGGAGTACGGTAACTGGGAAGATTTGTAGTTAGCTGCCTTTCTTACAAGACTTGACACATCAGATTGGGCAGCATAAGCGAGAAAAACGAAAAAAACACAATAAAATATCCGAAAGCAATTGAAATTTCAACGTTTTCGGACAGTTTGTGGTGCGCGCGGAGGGACTTGAACCCCCACGGTCGCCCGCTAGATCCTAAGTCTAGTGCGTCTGCCAATTCCGCCACGCGCGCATGTTTGTAATTATAAAGTTGGTGACTCCACGGGGAATCGAACCCCGGTTACCGCCGTGAAAGGGCGGTGTCTTAACCGCTTGACCATGGAGCCATAAATAAAAACCGGCAACGTCCTACTTTCCCAGGCAGCTTCCCGCCAAGTATCATCAGCGCAAGAGAGCTTAACTACTGTGTTCGAGATGGGAACAGGTGTGACCTCTCTGCTATAGTCACCGGAT
>Ga0153947_1001119_pt1 | contig 12838 bp, 11 predicted proteins | sample TSNJ031MetaG_FD_104697 | JGI IMG/M metagenome (GOLD analysis project Ga0153947, IMG submission 104697) | Attine ant fungus gardens microbial communities from New Jersey, USA - TSNJ031 MetaG | ecosystem: Host-associated > Fungi > Mycelium > Unclassified | place: USA: New Jersey, Wharton State...
ATAAGCGTATAGTTATACTCTTCATCACCAGCCGTTATGCAATATCCCATACCGCGGGCCGTCTTGATGTATTTTGTTTGATCCGGATGGATTTTGTTCCGGGTACGCTTTATCAGCGCACGGACCGAGTTGACAATATCGTCCGCTATGGGTGCGTCACGAAAGGCGCAGTGATAGATGGTATCGATGTCGAATACCTTGCCGGGCTCGCTCATAAGCAGCTCCAGACAATAGAATTCTCCCCGGGTAAGCTTCAGGGGTCTCCCGGCCACATACAGTATCCGTTTTTCGGTATCAAGCTTCAGGTCCCCGCAGGTGAAGACCCTTTTTCGATCCAGCCAAAAAGCAGCCGAGCCGCTGCGCCGGATCAGCGCCACGCCGCTTATGACGCCTTCTTCAACCGTTTGGGGGAAAGGAAGATACTCATCGGCGCCCGCGTGAATGGTGGCGATTTTTTCAATTCCAATGTAATGGGAAGTGAGGATCATAATTGGAACAGCCGAAATACTGCGGATTTGTCCTATGGTCGGAAGCAGTTGCTCCTTTACGGAATCCGCCGTAATCACAACAAGATCGCAGCCGCTTTTCCGCAGCCTGTCGGTAGCCTGTTGCGGCGAGGATACCGCTTTCAGGCTACCGCCGTACTTATACCATGCATCCGCAGCCAGGCGAAGCCAACTGCCATCATTATCAAGCACCAGAATGTGATGTAACATATGGCATCACCTCTTTCAGCGGTCCACGGTTCTTCTGCTTCTGTTTTGCTTCCTTCCCGGAAATATTTACATATACTCCAAACTGAATTATACCATCCCGAATCTGTAATGCGCTTGTCGTTTCCAGCCGCTTAATAGCTGACTTACTTAATAGTCCCAACAATGGAAATATTTTCTTTAGCATTTATAATATACCGTCATAATATAGATGAATTGTTTGTTTTATGTTACAGTTGTGTTTGAGAAATATTAATTAATAAAAATAGAAAAATACTTTCCTTATGATTATAGGAAAAAGTGCTATACTGAAATGTGGCAGGCGGATCATACGCGATTTTCTGTGTTATCGTGACAAAATCGTAAACCGTCCCGTGGGGAAGCACCAAATCGATGTGGTCCACAGCGTTTTTTGATCCAACACTCAGACGCTTCTCCGGAGATGATGTTTTCCTCAAAGTAACGTCGAGGTGTATTGATTCCATTTTCAAGCTGGCGCTTGCTTCCTCCAGCTTCCGGTCATCATTTTCTTCTTTCATATATCCGCTGATCCAACCCTTCTGATGTTTTAAGGAGTAGTAGACCGCGACGGAAGCAAGCAGTGCGCAGAATCACTGCGAGATTATCCGCTTCTTTCGAGACGGTTCCCAGTTGGACCAGTGGGGCGGACGCTATGAAAATGGTTTCGTAAATGGTGTTTGAAATAGCAGGCTGCGTCAAAAAGAAACATAATGCTTTAGCGCAATGATTTCAAAAAAACAGTCCCTCTTGAAATACGAAGGATTCAAGAGGGACTACCAAGTTTTTTATGATGGGCCATTTTAGCTCCTGCTCTTCTTGACGACTGCAGCGATAACGCCTACAACGCCCACGACAGCGACAACAGCGATAACAGGCTTCATTACTTTATCTCCTCTCTCAGTTCAATTTGCATAAGTTTTATGCAAGCAGGGCATTCGCCTGCTCGCAGGTCTGATAGACGATGTTAAACTGCTCTTGAATCCGGGGATTGATCTGCGCGTTTTTCTTCGGCTGCACCTTTGCGAAGAAGTAGAATGCTGCGGCCCATCCAGCGACACTGATAACTGCAAACAGCACACAGAGGGGAATATTGGCCGATACGAAATTGAAGATGGAGAGGCCCAGGAACGCAGCTCCGACGATCCCAAAGCCGATGGTGGTGCCCATGGAATAGGCGGATTTCGTGTTTTCCAGTCGCTGGATGGAGGACAAAGCGCTATCGCATTTTTCCTGCAGCTGCCCAAGCTGGATTTTATGGGGCAGCCTGCTGTCCCGCTTGAACTTCAGCTTTACCATCTCCTGTTCATGCGTGACTGTGTGAGTTGGGGTATTGCGGCTTGAATAAGGGCTGTATGACGGCACATCAGGAGTGTAGTGCAGCTCGCATTGCTCAATCAGAGTCCAGCCGAAGTTCCGGTAACAGTCGGCGTAGAGCGGGGCCTGGTTGCGGTTTACATTGATGTCGGCATACTCCCAGGCAACAAAGCCGTTTTCATTTGTGTTATCCATGATCGATTCTCCTTCATTTTCAGTTGTTTATTGATTATAGTCGAGCAACACAACGCTATTTCTTTTTCTTTACAAAAGTGATGATCCCGGCGCCGGCCGCAACGATAACCGCGGCGATAGCAATAGCAGCAGGCTTCATAACGCTTCCCTCCAGTCCTTTATACATCTGGTCTTTGTCTTAGCTGTTATCCGTATCATACGGTAGAATTGTTTATGGAATGTCAGAGTTCTGTTTGAGAATTATTAAAAAGAACAAATTATGAGAATAAATTTACCTGTGCCGATATATGGAGCGGGCAACTGGATTCAGTCACACAAGGATAATATACCGCAGGATACAAAGATAGTGCAGCACGCTGCCGGCAAGCACAAACAGATGCCAGATGCCGTGCATGTAGCGAATTTGCTTCAGCTTGTAGAAAATCACGCCAACCATATAACAGACGCCGCCGACGATCAACAGTGCGGAGCCGGTTGTCCCCAGCATACCGACGATATTGCGGATATCCAAAATTACAGCCCAGCCCATCAGCAGGTACAGGATCAGCCCCACATGCTTGAAGCGGTTCATATCCACTACATTGAGGATGATACCAACAGCCGCGAGCACCCAGACGGCGGCAAGCAGAAACAAGCCGCGGCGCGAATCCCTGAGTAAAACCAGCGTAACGGGCGCGTAACAGCCCGCGATCAACAGGTAGATACTGGCGTGATCCAGTACCTGCAGAATACGCTTGGCTCGCTTTATGGGAACGGCATGGTACAGCGTACTCATGGTATACATCAGGATCATCGAAAGACCATAGATGGCGGCGGAGACAGTCGCTATCCTGTCCTGGGACCGAGATATCATCACCGCGCATCCGGCTATTGCCAGCAGGATGCCCGCGCCGTGGCTGACAGCGTTAAATACTTCTTCGCCCTTCGAGTACGGATATTTGCATACCAGATCCATAGACATCCCTCTCTCTCTTTTTACCCAACAGGCACAGCGCAGCCGCGTGCGGTCCCGCATTGATCGTAACCGCGGCCCCCAGCTTACAATGCAGGACCCTTCGGCCCAAGTCCCTCTCCACCAAAGCTTTCAGCTCACGGCCGTATTCATCCACCGCCGCGCTGGCAGTAATCACAATGTCTTCGGCGCTTACCCGCCGCTGATGGTACACCTCGGCCAGCTTTCGGGTCGCGTTTCTGTCTCCCCGTACCTTTTCGACGATTTTCGTGGCGCCGTCGACCATAGCGATGATCGGCCGCATCCCGAGCATCTCCCCGACAAATGCTGCGGCGGCGGAAATGCGGCCGGACTTTTTGGCGTACTCCAGCGAGTAGCAGACAATATAAATCTCCACCCGGCTGAAAAAGTCATACAGGTATACTAAGATCTCCTTCACCGATTTGCCCAGCTGCGCCATGGAGGCGGCTCGCACAACCGGATACCCGTAAGCCAACGAATAGGTCATACTGTCGATCAAATGGATTGAGAAAAATCCGCCCGCTTCCGGTAGTTCGGTGAAAAATAAATCCATGGCTATATGGGCGGATTCATAAGTGCCTGAACCGTTCGAGTTCATGGTCACGACAATCACGTCGGTACAGCCCTCATTCCAGGCTCTCGTGTATGCGTCAACAAATTCGCCGATTGGTACGCGGCTGGTCACCGGAAGCTCATTTGCGCCCTCCAGAATCGGATAAAACTCCTGGATAGAAAAACTCTTCCGCTCCACATACTCCCTGCCGTCCACGACAATCGGCACGCCGACCATCTCAATTCCGTATCGGGCTAAAAACTTATCCGGTATATCGCATGGCGTATCAACCACAATCTTGATCTTTTCCATAAGGGTTCCTTTCATTTGAGTTATGCCTTTACGACTCCGCCGCCAAGGGATATTCCCAGCCGCAGCGGACGCTCGTGTCATATTCCTCTTTTATGGTTTCAGTCAAATCATGAACGGAGAGGATTTCCCGAGCACGATACGCGTTCTGCCCGGCAAAGGCGAAGCCTTTTTCCATATTCCCTTTCTTGGCATTTATCAGGGCCAGTGCTATGCAGTAAGGACTGCCCACGACATCGCAGGTCCGGATGCACAGGTAAGGGCAGCTGATGGGATGCAAGACCCCGTTCCGGGCCGAATCCAGAAACGCGTTGTTAACCGCTCTTCCCGGCATCCCCACCGGGCTGTCGATAATCACAATATCCTCCTCCCGGCAGTTCAGATAGCTCTCCTTGAACTCCATGGAGACGTCACATTCCGTCGTTGTCACAAAACGCGTTCCCATTTGGACGCCAGCCGCACCCAATTCCAAAAAATCATGGATGTCCCCGCCGGTATAGATCCCGCCGGCGGCAATGACCGGGATTTCCTTCCCATATGCCTCTTCAAAGGGGCGGACCGCTTCGATTGTCTGCGGGACGATTTTTTCCAGAGTATAATCGGGATCGTTAATCTGCTCCTTTTTGAAGCCTAAATGCCCGCCGGCGAGCGGCCCTTCCACCACAAACGCATCAGGCAGATATTTGTACTTTGATGTCCACCTTTTCAGGATCGAAATTGCCGCCCTTGAGGAGGAAACAATGGGAACCAGCTTGGTTTTCGCGCCTTCCGCCAGATATTTTGGGAGATCCAGCGGAAGCCCCGCTCCGGCAAAGATCAGATCAATTTTTTCCTCAATAGCTGCCTTGGCCATCTCGGCGAAATTGGACGTCGCCACCATGATATTCACTCCCAGAATACCCTTGGCCAATTCCCTAGCTTCCCTGATCTCGTCTTTCAGCGCCCTCACGCCGACGCTGACCGGATCGGCTTTATAGCCCGGGATATCAAATCCCATTCCCGCCGATGACAGGACGCCTATACCACCCTCGTTTGCCACGGCGGAAGCCAAACATACTCCCGAAACGCCGACGCCCATTCCTCCCTGGATAATCGGCAGCTTAGCGACCAAATCTCCGATCCTCAATTCGGGCATGCTACTCATTTCCGTCTTCATCTCCCATTCTTCTTTTTGTTGGTTATTTACGGTTTGGGCGGAACTTCATATCTTGATAGTCTCTTCCTTCCTCGATAAAGATATAGAAAGCATCCTGCAAAAAACAGAAATACAGCAATAAATTGAGAGGTTGACAAGGCGCCGATAAAGCCGCGCCCCGTGTCACCGCGCAAGAATTCCAGCGCAAACCTGCCCGCGCTGTAGAGAATCAGGTACACCGCTGCGACCTGTCCCTCTCCGCATTTCTTTCCGGAGAATAGGAGCAGCGCTCCGAACAATAAGAAATCCAGCCCGCTTGCGATCAGCTGCGTGGGAATCAGCCGGACATCGTGTGGAGCCAGAGAGCCGGGGGGAAACACCACACCAAACCGGCTTGTTGTCTCCAGACCGTGACAGCAGCCTGCCAGAAAACAGCCGATCCGCCCGAATCCCTGTGCCAGCGCGACGGACGGGATGAACAGGTCGAGGTATCCGAAAAAAGGAAGCCGCTTCCGTCTGCAATACAGGAACCCCGCGAAAATTCCGCCTATAATCCCGCCGTATACAACAAAACCATCGGAAACATCAAGCAGCATGGCGGGATTGGCCGCGATGCTTTGGATATTGGTCAGCCAATAGAGGAGCTTCGCTCCCAAAAGGCCGCCCAACAATCCCCGGAACCCCAGGGAATAGATACGCCCCGCGTCCATCCCGATACGTTTTGCCCTGTATTCCGCCACCAAAATTGCGGCAAGCACGCCGATAGCAATCATCAATCCGTACCCGTAAATGGTGACGGGGCCGAGAGAAAACAGTTCCCGTTTCACAAAGCAACCACCTTTTAAAAAGTGTCCCCCTTGAAATCGCGGCCATTCAAGGGGGACTGTTTCGTATCACAATGAAATGGCATTATACGGCTTTGCAGGTGTACGCTTTTTCCTGCTTACAAGGCGCGCCGTTTGCCTGTTTTTCTTCCCGTAGATCATCAGCCACGGTCGACCATCTCTCACTGGCGCACTTACACTTGGCGCACAGATCGTCCACATCCTCCGGGCAGCTCAGGTCGGTGGAGTGGGCCTCCGCCCTATGTACCATCCCGGCCAGCGCGCCGTTGTTGTCCAGCAGCGGGCAGGGACGGAGGTGGTTTTCATTGAAGGGCTGGCCTCTTTTGTATTCCATAAACAGGGGGTTTTGATACGCCTCCAGAAGCGTCTGCTCCCGGATGTTGGAGTCCGAGTAGTGGATAAAGGCGCAGGGCTCAATGTCGCCGTTGGCGTTGATGTGAAGATAGGCCTTCCCCCCCGCGATGCAGCCTTGGGAATACTCGCCGTCGTTCCAGAAGTCCATGGTAAACAGAGGCTTCGTCTCGCGGAAGGTACGGATCTGCCGGTACATGTATTCCCGCTGTTCGGCAGTGGCGATCAGCTCGGTGGGGGAACCCACTCCCACCGGCATGAAGGTAAAGAACCAGGCGAACTTGCAGCCCTTGTCAATGAGGTCGTCGATGTACTCCTCGCTGCCGATGACATCGGTGTTCTGGCTGGTATAGCAACAGGAGGCGCCGAAGATCAGCTTCTTTTCTTTCAGGAGCTCCATTGCCTGTATCACCTTACGGTAGGTACCGGCGCCGCGGCGGGCGTCGGTTTCCTCCTCAAAGCCCTCAATGGAGATTGCGGGGATGAAGTTTTTCACCCGAAGCATTTCGTCGGCGAAGTCCTCGTCGATGAGGGTGCCGTTGGTGAAGGCGAGGAACATGCACTCGGGATGGGCTTCGCAGAGGCGGATAATGTCTTTTTTGCGCACCAGCGGCTCGCCGCCGGAGTAAAGGTACATGAAAGTACCCATCTCCTTGCCCTGTCTGATAATGGAGTCCAGTTCCTCATAACTCATGTTGAGCTGGTTGCCGTACTCGGCGGCCCAGCAGCCGGTGCAGCTCAGGTTGCAGGCGGAGGTGGGATCCATCAGGATGGCCCAAGGAATGTTGCAGTGATACTTGTCCTGGTATTCATGCTGCCGCTGGAAGCCGATGATTGCTGAATTGACGATGAAGTTCTCGAAAAAGGTGCAGCGAACATCGTCGTCGATATCTTCCCATAAATCCATTACGAACTTATTCCAGATGTTGTCGGGATTATCAATGACATCCCAGGCAACCTCCCTGGCGGCGATCAGATCGTCGTTACGGTCCAGGAAGTCGATGCACTTCATCAGCTTGCGCAGGTTCTTTTCAGGATTGTGCCGGATGATATCCAGGGCCATGCCCAAACCGAAGGACTGCAGATTCTCCTTCAAACTGAAATTGCTCATATTGCTCATACTCCTTAATTTATTGTTAGAATCCAAACTGACTCAGGAATGAAAAGGCTTCGGGAATCCAGGCGATGCCGCCGCTAAAGCACGCGACCATGATTATTACAAGGCCGGCGCCTGTTAAGACGCACAGGCAGGTCAGGCCTATTTTCGTTATTTTTTTCATTGCTTAGCCCCCTCGTCCGAGAACCAGGCACGGAATTTTCGATTGATTGCCAAAACTGTGGGGATACCCTTCTTTACCCAGTTGATCAGACCTATCAAAAATAGTATGGCACAGATCAGGATCAGAAGCGCCATTCCGACAACGCCGATGCCGGTGACGATTCCCGCCGTTATTTGTCCGATACCGGTAATACCCAGATACCCGCCGACTCCGAAGCAGAACAGGGAGCCGCCGCCGAGAAGAGCGATAGCGCCACCGATCAGCAGGCAGCCAACTAACAGCATGGCCGCGTAGAAAATATAGCAAAGCACGAGGGGCCCGGCCAAGGCTACCTTACCGGCGGTGCGGAGCAGGTCACGGTTACTGTCTTTGCCGCTCGCGTCATAGTGGTAATGAAACTCGTCCTTACCGGACTTATTCTCCTTTTCCGGCATTTCTTTCTTTGCTTCCATGAGAACCGCTCCTCCTCTCTTCCTGTCTATCAATCATGATAGACAGTATCTCCTTCCCGCATCTTACTTTCTTTTTTTGATAAAGACTGTGATCCCGGCTATAGCAGCGATGATAGCGGCTATTATAATTGCAACAGGTCTCATTTTTTACCTCCTTGGTATTTGTTTGTTGATCTGTATCCGAATAATACGGTCAGGTTGTTCAATAATTGTCAAAAACTTGTTAAAAAAACATTAAATCGTCAAATTTCATGAAAAATTTACTTGAATTCAGAAAATAGCCATGCCCCAAATCATTTGTCAGATTGTGCATATCACATCAATTTTACTGCTACCATCCCTTGCCCCCTTGCGAATGACGGAAGAAGAGCCTTCTACAACGCCAATATCATCAAATGGGATGTAACTGCCGATGCGGATTGTCACCTTGCGTCGAAACCCAAGTTTCCCCCTATAGGAAATACCAACAGGTAGCACACCACATTTACCCCGAGATGTTAGCATGGTAATTCCTGGCTTTGCGCACACAGGATTGCCGTTCTTTGAGCGCGTTCTCTCGGGAAAAATGTAGAGCACTACGCTATCGCGTACGATATAGGATGCGTTTTCCAGGCCGGAACGGTCAGCTGTGCCGCGCCGGATTGAGAATGCATTAAGCGAAGAGAACAATGGCCTCAGAAACCAGTAATCGAAGAATTCGGCTTTAGCCATAAAATACATAGGCTGTCTGAGTCACATGGTAAGGAAAATCGGATCCATGTAGCTCTGGTGGTTGCTTGCTATGATAAAGCCCTTACCCTTTGGCACATTTTCAATACACTCGAAATTCAGGTTATACATAAATAAGGTCGTAATACTATAAAACGGGCGGGTTTTCGTTGTAATCACAATGCTTTGGAAATGTTGGTTATCTATTTCAACGAATTATATCGAGGATGTTCTCCCCAAAATGGCCTGCTTTGCCCCCAACCAACTTCTCGCAGGAGGATTTGTTGTTGTGTGCCGGATTATAGATGGCAAAAGTAAGAACACCGATCTTTTGAAAAGATGCCCATATGATTTTGCAAGTTGAGCTAATACCCTTGCAACTGACAGCGGCAGAATCTTTTTGCCCCTTATCGCCCTTGCATATTGAGAAACCAATGTAAAGATGTCATCCATAGTGATATTGCCACTGGAAAGTCTCGCAACTCCACTCTGTTTCAGAGGTTGTTCAAGTAGCGTTCATAACAGACGCCGCTGTAGGCAGCACGTTCTGGAATACCGCACGAACGGTGTTGTTGATAACAACTGCAGCAATAGCTCTCTATTTCAGCTAAGTGAGAAGTGGGCGTACTGATCCCGCTGTTAGCAGATATGCCCTGGCATCTACTTCTTCGAGAAGCATTTGCAGTTAAAAAGCTTTCCCTGTATTGGTTCGACGGATTCAATGAATAGGTAATTATTGACACATGTTTCACGCTCCTTTCGCAAGCGTCCTTAAATGCTTGAATGGTCAAGTTCGGATAAAGAACGGGCTGCCGCTGTTAAACAGGGGCAGCCTTTTCAAATTCGAGATGCTAAAGTCAGGAAGCCTTAGCGATATAGATTTTTCCAATGCTTGCAAGCCATTCCACCGTAGCGGAAACAGTCTCTGAAAATGGCCGAATGTGGTAGTCAAGCTCCCGTTCCGCTTTTGCACTGCTGAAATTGTTGTTTCGAGTCATGTTGTACATCGAGAACTCCAGCTCTTTTTCGTCTGCAGCGTGCAGGGCGCCTCCTCCTTTTTGGGCCGCCATTTTGCGCATTTGATCGACGGTCAGAATGGTCTCCACCCGCGGCGCACCGCTGGTCTCACTGATGATGTCAAACATCTGCCGCATAGATACGATTTCATTGCTCATGATATATAGTTCACCCTTACGCCCCTTTTCCGTACAGGAAATGACGCCGGCGGCAAGATCCCGAACATCGACGGAATTGAAGGAACCCTCAACTCCTACGGGCATTGCACCGCTGCAGTATTTTATAATGAACTGCGCCACCGGCCCGAATGCATAGTCATTGGGGCCGAAGATCCCAGAGGGGCATACAATAGATGCATCCAGTCCGGTTTTCTCTACGGTCTCCAAGACGTATTGCGTTGCTAAGGCTTTTGTCTTGGAATAGAATCCCACTACCTCATCGGGGTAAAAGGCGGACGGTTCGGCGATCACCTCGCCGGCCGGCAATTCCTTAATAGCACCTGTGGAGCTGATATAGACCAACTTTTTCACATTGTGGGAAACGCACATATCCACAATGTTCTTTGCTCCCGTCACATTGACGTCATAAACCTTTTGGCTGGGCTCCGGGGATACGGCGACAATGCTGGCGGAGTGGATCACGATGATCTCGCTGTCTGCCGGGACGGAGAAAAAGGTTGCCAACGAATCAATATCGCATACATCGCCATAGACGATTTCAGCCTCTTGCGGTACATTGTCGGCGGCGGGATCCCCGGGCAAAACCAATGTCCGGACCTTTTTGTTCTGGGCAATCAACTCAAGAGAAATATTGCTTCCCAGCAGTCCAGCCGCTCCGGTGACTAAATAGATTGTGTTTTTCATTTTGTTTCGTTCCTTTCAAATAATTTATTGTCAGACTAAAATCTGATGGCATAAAGAATGTTTTGAAAGCTTTTTGCTTTCGATGTCGATATGGATTAGTATAGGGCGAAATTATAATTTGATGTCAAAATCTTGTTAAAAATATATTAAATCGCAAGTAAATCATAGAGAATAATGCTATCCGTTTGTGCATTCAAAAAAACTCATGATTTAGTGGGACAGTTTCATGGGGTTAACACCAGATGCTACACATCCGCCGTCGCAAAGAATATCGGTTCCTGTCAGGTACCCGGCCTTTTCGCTGACACAGAAGGCTAACAGATCCGCCATCTCCTCTACATAACCCAGGCGCTTGATAGCACAATGCTTGGTTAGGTCAGCGGTACTATCCTTTTCCACTTCGGCCATAGGCGTTTCAAAGGAGCCGGGCGATACCGATAATACGCGAATTCCTTTTTTGCCGAACTTTGCTGCATCGGTTTTTGCGTACCATACCACGAAATACTTCGATATTCCATAGGATACGCCGGGGCGCAACTTCCTTGGAAAGAGATTTACCCTTGCCATCATCTTCTTCATGAACTGTTCCTTGTCTGTCCGGCTGAGCAGAAAAGCCTTTTGGGGTAGTATAAACATTGGGAGCATGTAAGCGGACATGGAAGAAATATCTACAACGCATGAACCTTTTTCCATCACTTCATAAAAGGCTTCATTAATGTTGATTGTTCCCAGAGCATTGACCTCCATGATTTTTTTTGCTTCCCCCATATTGGGGGACATACCTGCGGCATGGATTACAGATATGATCGTGCTGAGACTTTTCGCATAGGCGGCCAGTTTGTCAACGGAAGCCCGATCTGATGCATCGCACGCAAATGCCTCCGCCTCTATTCCTTCAGCCCGCAGCTCGTCAAGGGCTCCTTCCAGCTTCTTGACCGTACGCCCGGCAATGATAATCATATTTTCCTTTCCAAGAATCTTTGCTGCGGCTAAACCCATCCCACTGCCGCCGCCTGTTATAACACTTACCTTTTTCAATGTAAAAACCTCCTAAGTCTGTTTAAGTTATCCTTTCGATATGCGGGTTCGTTGTGAAATATCAAACAGGTGTAATAAATATCATTCCATAATGATAGATAATTCTGTGTTTGCAGGGAATGAGATGTTACGGTACCTTCTTAGTGACCGAATAATAACGCAGTCTTGTTGAAAAAATGTCAAATTCTTGTTAAAAAAATATTAAATCGTATACAAAAAACGCTTTTCCGACTTGTCGAAAAAGCGTTTTATTTTTTTATGTTAAATGAAAAAAGATAATCTGTATCAGGAATTTTACCGGCTGAAAGAGGAAGCCTGTTACATTTGATATTATCGAGCGAAACACGGGAGAGACCATCAGGCGGCGACTCGATTTACGCCTGCCTTTTGACGGCAGGACGGCGTGATCATATTTTTTTCTTATGATGCGCATTTCCCAACCATACGGCTACGATAATGTACAAAGCGGTTATTATGAATATCCTGATGAACCAGACGGGTTCCATCCGATTCGCCAAAAAAGTGGAGAGATAGTAGCTCGGGAAAAACCCGGCAAAAAAGCGCAGGTTGGCGACGACTATACAGATTGACGCCAGTAAATGCTCCAAATAGATATAAAGCAGCCCGCTCAGGATAAGCAATACCTTATTACGCGCTAAGACTGAAAACATGCTGAATACCGCTGAATAAACCAGAAGAGGCATCAATTGTGCCGCAAAGAGAACAAGATACATCAAGGGATTAATCGCTCCAAAGCCAAAGATATAGGAAAGGCCGGCTGTGCAGATAATCATTTCCAGCAGCACAAAAATCACCATTGTTTTTGCGTTGGCTGAAAACAGTGATAAAAACGACATCTGCCTTCGCCTTTCGTATATCGTTCCCGCATAAATAATCGCACAGATTCCGAATAAATTTCTTGCCACCCAGATCAGGTATACCGCGTTAGCTCCTGACGGCTGGAATCTTAACAGGTCTAACACACGGGAAGTATCCGGTCCGACATTCGGATTTGTCCACAAATAGGAGATAGTGCCGACAAGGACGAGAGAATAGACGATTACCGCGCAA
>Ga0153947_1001120_pt1 | contig 12836 bp, 13 predicted proteins | sample TSNJ031MetaG_FD_104697 | JGI IMG/M metagenome (GOLD analysis project Ga0153947, IMG submission 104697) | Attine ant fungus gardens microbial communities from New Jersey, USA - TSNJ031 MetaG | ecosystem: Host-associated > Fungi > Mycelium > Unclassified | place: USA: New Jersey, Wharton State...
GCCCACATTCATTTGTGCTTGAAAGAACGTCCGGCGCACATATGTATACAGCACAGCAATTAGCTGAACGCACTCACCTCCACGCGCTTTGTAGTGTGCCTGTTTCCTCAAGTACAGTTATACCAAAATTCAAACTAAGCGTTTGGCCAAACGGTTTCATGCCGCTTTTGCGCCTTTCGCAGAAAGGCATGGTCATATGTATGAGAAAGCGAAGGTATTGATTCTAAAGCTATGATACAATTGGGACAGCGGTTGTTCGCTGCCACATATGCAGCGTCTGGCGCGACATACATGAAACAATATATCTTAAAAAACCGCTTATTTATCAGGAATTTTTATTGCGCGAGGTTTTCCAGCCCGAAATCTCATAGGGACAACTTGATTTCTAGAATGGCTTTATTATCGGGATTTTCCACTGAAAACGTTGTGCAGCCTTTTCAAAAAGATGGCCGAAGTATTACAGACATCCAGAAGCGAATATTATGCGTGGTTAAAGATGGGGCGGCAAACAAAGCAGGTGACGGAGGATAAAATCTTCTACCTGTCATTAGTGAGGAATTTGAGGCCACCCGGCAAACCGACGGCTCCAGGCGGCTGTCAAAGCATCTCCGAAGAAAAGGTACCGAGATGGGCCGCAGCCGTGTGTCGTGGCTGATGAGAGAGAACAACTTGGTACCCAATACAGTCTGGAAATTCAATGCAACGACCAACTCCAACCACAATTACCCGACGGCTCCTAATATTTTGAACCGCAACTTCGTAGTGGATTCCCCAAACAAGGCATGGGTATGCGATATTGCCTACGTAGCCATTGGGGACGGCTGGCTGTATCTGGCCGTTGTCATGAATCTATGTTTGGGCAAAATCGTCGGTTGAACCATAGACAGCCTCTGAAACAAGCTCCCCGCCGTTCATCCTTCTCAACAATTTAACAGAAGTATCTCGAAAATGGCTCACTTTTATCCGCCAGTTTTTGCTTGTTTTAGTTTACCAGTTATACTTATCAGTCGTTTTTTACCCCGATTTGCCAGTACGAAAAACCCTCTTTTTTAAGGCTTTTGGGTTTGTACTGGTTGCGACCATCGAAGATATACGGGGTTTTCATGCGGGTTTTCATCTCGGTAAAATCGGGGCTGCGGAACTCCTTCCACTCGGTTAACAGCAGCATAGCATCTGCGCCGTTCAACGCATCGTACTTGTTTTTACAAAGGGAGACACCGGGTATACCGCTCAACAGTTTTGCAGCTTCGGTCGCTGCTTTGGGGTCGTAAGCCTGTATGGTGGCGCCGCGGCGCACAAGCTCTTCAATTACGACAAGAGACGGCGCTTCCCGCATATCGTCGGTGTTAGGCTTAAACGCAAGACCCCACAGCGCAAAGTTTTTACCGGATAAATCCTGCCCAAAATGCGAAATAATTTTATTGACAAGGACAAACTTTTGCCGTGCGTTAACATCCTCCACTGCTTCCAGTATCTGTGCGCCGCAATTATTATCATGCGCAGTTTTTATAAGTGCCTGGACGTCTTTTGAAAAGCAGCTGCCGCCATACCCGCAGCCAGGGTATAAAAAGCTGTTGCCGATGCGCGTGTCCGCGCCCATGCCAAGGCGTACCTTATTGACATTTGCGCCCACAGTCTCGCAGATACCGGCTATCTCGTTCATAAACGAAACGCGCGTCGCGAGCATGGCGTTGGAAGCGTACTTGGTCATTTCGGCACTTTTTACATCCATGACGATGAAACGATCACTGGTGCGGATAAAGGGATCGTAAAGCTCCTTCATAAGCTCAGCGGTTTCGTCGTCTGGCGCGCCAATCACAATACGGTCAGGGCTCATGCAGTCGACAATAGCGCTGCCCTCCTTTAAAAATTCCGGGTTCGAGACCACCTTGCAGCAAAAGGAAACACCCCGCGCAAAAAGCTCTGCTTTGATAACGGCAAACACTTTATCAGCGGTGCCGACCGGAACAGTGGATTTATCCACCACAGTCATGTCGTGTGCCATGAAGCGGCCAATCTCGTGTGCGACCTCAAGCACATAGTGCAGATCCGCGCTGCCGTCTTTGTCTATCGGTGTTCCGACCGCAATAAAGCATATGGCGCTGTGCGCGAGCGCTTTTTCCATCTTAGTAGTAAAATGGATAAGGTTTTCGCCAGCGGCCCGTGTGACCATGTCCGCAAGCCCCGGCTCATAGATAGGCATAATACCGTTTTGTAGGTTTTTGACTTTTTCCGCGTCAGTATCCACGCAGATGACAGTATTACCCATTTCGGCAAAACACGCGCCTGTTACGAGCCCGACATAGCCTGTGCCGATGATAGAGATGGTCATGGACGACCCTCCTGTACAGAATTTTAGCCAACCTACCGCAAAACCGCATTACCGGGTCAGCGTTGCTGTTTTTGGTTCGCTGCAGCTTGCTACCTGCTGCAGAATTTTTCCGCTTTAGACAATGTTTACACAAGTTAGGCTAAAATACTAGCCTAACTAGCAATGCAACAAATCTGAACAGCGGCAACATAGGAAGCGGTATTTTGGGCGTAATGTGTGGCAATGCCTCTCCAGTGCTTTAAATGGAGAAACGTATTTCCCACAAGATGACGGGTTTGTAATCGCGTTGCATTTTACGGTTTTTCTTTAGTGAAATCAAAATTTGCATCCCAGCTCCAAAGCCGCCCTGATATTTTTTTCGGTATCATAACCATGGTCAGCAAGCAAATATTCAGCCGTAATACCATCAATTAGCCCAATAGCCAGTGTACACTCCTCGCTGGGACAAATATTCGGATCGGCATACCATTCGCATCCACGGCCAGATGTATCTTGGAATCAAGCCCCTTTGATGTGTTCCATATCTTGATTTCCCCCCTTGCCCCGGCACTAAACTTGACCCACAAAAACATGAGTAAAAAAAGGGGACAGAAACGCACTAAATGTATGAGCGATAAAATGGGAACAGGCAGCTATAGCTTTGAGCGGAAATTTGAGGGAATAAATTTGGTGATAGTCGCAAATAATGTTGATTTTTAAACATTTAGCAAATTATGATTTTTAACGGATGAAATATCTGAGAACGAACCATCACGAGAGGTCATAAGTGCAAAGATTTTGTCAGCGGCCGAATCTTCTTTGCTGAAGACTTGTGAGAATAGGGCGTTATAACGATTCAGGTAGATAGTTGCAACCCCGCGTGCCGCGAGGAGTCGTTCCTTTATGAAGCTGTGAAAACCATTTACTTTGTTTACACGTTTTGAGTGTGCGACCGTGCATTTTTCTTCCAGAACATCGCAGCTCTTGTTACCATCGCAAAGAATCACCGTATCGGCGGTGACTTTGTCGCCAAAAACTTGTGCGATTTCCGCCTCACTCGGCGTGGCTCGATTGACCACCGAAGTTGTGCATTTGTTGTCACTGTCAACACTTGTACATACGCAAATATACTCGTCAGAAACACCAGCTTTGGACGCTTTTGCGCCATGCTTGCGCGGTTTCCTGTGGTAATCCGCCGGGATTTTTCGCCCCTTTACATTCTCCAATACATAGGTTTCATCGGCCTCGCAAACGCCTTCCAATTTGGTAGGGGCGTTTAAAATGGCCTGTTCTACAAAGTACAGAATTTTATGTCGCATATGAAAAACAGTCGAATGTGCCAAATCAAGGCTTTCAGCGGTTTTGTCTATAGAAACGCCATCAACGGTGTCGCATATTACCTGTTTCCATACGGTTTCGCTGCTATGGGAATACGCAATCGCGAAAGTTGCGGTTTCAACAAAATTTTTCTTACAATCTTTACACAAATAAGCTTGCTTCTTATTCCTTTTCCCATTTCGCACTATGTTGACTGAACCGCAACGCAGACAAGCCACAGGTGCCGACTTTTTTTCTGCTTCGCTTTTTCTTTGATTTCCTTAAGCTTTTCAAACGTTTCCTCGAAACACTCCTCCGGAAGTTCCTTTGCTAGTCCTATTATATCTTTCAATGTGATACTCATTTAACGTTACCACCTTTAATTTTGTTGATTCCAATGTACCATATTTTTTAAGGCCTATCAACATTGTTTGCGACTATCACCATAAATTTCAACTCAAGCAGATTAAGAAGCAGATTCATAAAAACGATGGGGGAACTCATGGAGCAGCCGGACAAATCAATATGGCTGTCGAGCGGATCAAGGTCTGAGGCGAGAGCGGTATAGCGGTTACGCCGGAGGGGTTGGTTCTTGGTGTATTGGATCAGTCCTCATATACCAGAGAGATTAGGAAGGATGAGACGGCAAGTCATGATAAAAAGAAACGGCGGCCTATAGAAGAAAAAGAAAGCTATCGCTGGCTGGAGACAATGGAAAACAGCGGCAAAGATATTCCGTCTGAAATAAAAGTGATTCATGTTTGTGATCGCGAGGGGGATATGTATGAATTGTTTGAACGAGCTTCTAGCACAGGCAAGTTGTTTTTGATAAGAATCGTACAGAACAGGCCAACTGTGGACAGCGGGCGAACAATAGATACGATCAAGAAGTTGGCTCCGGCGGGCAGCATTGAGGTTCTGATCCCGAGGGACTCCAGAAGGAAAATCGCTGAGAGGAAAGCTGTTCTGGATATCAGCTATCAGAGTTTCCGTGTAAAAAAGCCAGTCGCCAGAAACGCAGATAAACATTTGATGGATTCCGTCGGCATGATTATCATATACGTGAAAGAGCAGCGAACAGACGAATCAATCGAACCGATAGAATGGGTACTGGCAACCAGCGAGGTAATATCCAACTTTGAGGAAGCACTTGAAAAGATTGGATATTACATGCAAAGATGAAAGATAGAAAGATTCCATTATGTGTTGAAAAGCGGCTGCAATATAGAAAAAATCCAGCAGCGAAGCGTTCAAAAAACGGTCATGCTTATTTTGATGTATTTTATCATCGCGATAAAAATACTCAATATGACTTATCTTGCAAGAGTCAGCTCAGATGAGTCATGCGCAACCGTATTTAATGAAATTGAGTGGAAGGTATTATATTGCACCGCAAATAAAACAAAAGTGCCGCCTGATGAGCCATATGTAATTAGCGACGCGGTGAAATATGTTGCTAAATTAGGTGGTTTCCACGGTTGCAAGAGCGACGGCTCTCCCGGTTTGAAAGTCATTTGGATTGGGCTTAGTAAGCTTTAAACGCTGCTTTCCTATCTCGATTTTTTACCATAACTTTTTTGTGGGTCAAGTTTAGGCCCCGGCAGCATGGGGATGCTCCTTGATGTGGCTTGCGTCTATCATTATCTATTCGGAGTCAGGTTTTTGTTGCTCCCATTATATCATATGTCTCGTGTAAATACTATCAAGTACTCCGACCAGCCAGCTATTATGATTTCTTTTTCTACTGCTACGACATATCGCTGCGTTGTCGTCGGTCATAGGCGCCAGCCTCATTCCCTCCTCCGCCTTGCGATATGTCGCGGCAGCGAAAAAACTTCTCATAATTCCTAGCCGGTCAGAGCACTAGGGCGGCAATCAGGAAAAGCTTCCCGATTGCTTTTAGCATTTTATTTTTCATCTGGGCTCCTTAATCCGCCGATTCATCAGCTTGTTTGACAAATACGCAAATGTATTCAACGGGCAGTCGCCTTTTCGATGGGTCAATCCAATTAAACAGCCAACCGAGTAAGCAAAACACATTCATTAGTAGAACCTGTAACGGCTTCAGTATTTTTACGTTTACGGCAAAATATATCATATACGCAATTTCCTGCATATTAAACGAAAACAAGCCGCCGACGGACTTCATTTCTACCAATATAAGTCCCTCTTGATTAGCGAGATATTCCAGTCCGTATTTCGTATAGCGGAAGAAATCGAGTGGTTGTTCATGCAAGTGGCAGAGGAAAGGGACTGTCATGATTACGCCTCCCCCCTGCTTTAATATTCTGTTAATTTCTTTTAATGCTTTTTGAGGTTCTTCCAAATGCTCTAAAACATCGGTACTTAAAACGCAGTCAAAGCTGCAGTCCGGCACGGGAATGTTGTATGCATCGGCAAAGATGTCAACGTTCGAACAGTCGTGAAACATATCATTATGATCTATGCCAACGTGTTGCGTTACGTAAGGAGCAATCAGTTCCGCATACGGTTTTGTGCCGCAGCCGATGTCGGCAAGCCGCTCATGTGCATATTTTTTTATCAGCGATTCTAAAGCGCGTACTTTTTCATTCCCTAAAACCCAGCTTGGATGAGTAAAAGATACCCGCCCGTTTTTCGAACGAGTCGGGCCTTTGTTTACGGTATATGTTTTATTTTTGCTATTTTTCTCCATAATAATGTTTCTCCTTAGAAAAAGCTTTTCAAATAACTCTCTTGGCAAAAACCAAGTATCCCTCGCGTAAATTATAATAAATATAAGCTGTGTTTCTCTGATAAAATTAACCAAACGAAACGGGATAATCTTTTTATGATTATATTCATGAGAACGTTCAATGCCGCTTACTTTTGTCTTTTCTTCTTAGAGAGTGTTTACAAATAGCCTACCCCCACCTCAAGATATTCTTTGCCCCGGGCCGCTTTTATAAACTCATTAAAAGCCCGGTTTCGGCACAAGCCGGATAATGTGGCGAATTGTTTTTGCTCCATCTTTTCCCTCACACTTCTTTACCGTTTGCGGCAATGATCTTATTTAGAATATCCCTGTAAACTTGCGCAATCGTCTCCCATCCAAACTGCCGGGCGTATTCGGCGGCCGCGGCACCCATTTTTTTTCGCATTTCCCTTGAATTAAGCAGTTTTGCCAGCGCGACCGAAAGGGCGGCGGCATCCTTCTGCAAAACGGTAAACCCGGTTTTGCCGTCCAGTACGGTCTCGTCTTTTCCTCGTTTGGTCGTGACAACGGGTAGGCCGCTGGCGGCGGCTTCGATTATGACGACGCCCCAGCTTTCCTTGTCGCCGTCGCTTGCGGTGATAGACGGCGCGCACAGCACATCCGCGCTTGCGTAAATAACAGGCAGCTCCACGTGTGTTTTGCTGCCGATAAATGTTACCCGTCCGGCAAGCTCCGGCGCGCCTGCCTGTTTTGTTAGCTCCTCGCGTAGCTGACCGTCCCCGGCGATTACAACATGTGCGGCGGTGCTTTTAAGCGGCTCTAGCGTGAGCGCTTCCAACAGATAGCGTACGCCTTTTTTCTCCGCCAGCCGCCCTACAAACAGGATCACCGGCCCGTTGATTCCGTAATGCTCCTTAAAATATCCCGCGGCGTGCTTGTCTTTGCGAAACGCCGTAAGGTCGCAGCCCATGGGGCAGACGGTAAGCGGCGAGTTTACCGTATAGTGGCTCAGCAGCTCGTTTTTAAGGTACTCCGAAACAATCGTCATAGCGTCCGCCTTACTCACCGCGCGCTGTTTGAGCTTTTTAATAACGCCCTTGTTAAGCGAGCATACGTCGGCACCGTGGCCTGTAAGCAGGTATGGGGGGGAGCCCGGTTTGGCAAGCAGGCTTTGGATAATACCCTGTGGGATAAGCCAATGCGCGTGAACAACATCAATTTTTTGGGTTTTGCACAGCTTACGGATAGCGGCGTACATGCCTAAAAGAAAACCGGGAACCAGCAGCGCCCGCTTTTTCTTCTCGTAAATCCTGGACATAATGGCGCCGGGGTAGGCGAGTGTCTCCAGCCGGTTTGGAGCGTAGCGGAAGCGCACGACGGCAAGGCCGTCCATCATTTCCCGCGGTGGTGCGCCAGGGTAAGAGGGAACCAGCACGGTAATGTCAAACCAAGGCATTAAATGGATACAAAGATCGTAAATAAAGCGCGGCTCGCTATCGTTAAGTGTTCGCGGAAACGTAGAAGCAAGCACAAGCAGCTTGGGCTTTTGTTCAGTCATGGGTTTTGCCGCTCCTTTTTTCCATAATAACCGCGGCAATCCATGCAAGCATGTCCCCCAGCACGGAGATAAGCCGCTGGATGACCACTGCGCCCAGCAAAACCGGGGCAGGGCAAACTTTGCCAAGCGTAAACAGTAAAACTGCTTCGCGTACGCCTATGCCGCCGGGGGAGCCAGGCACCACAAAGCCGATCAGCCACGACATAATATATGCGGAAGCGATAACCAGAAGATTTGCCGCCGCAATAGGAATACTAAAGCTTAGGAACAGCACAAAAAAACCGGTGACCAATACAAACGAACCGCTGTAAATAAGAAAAAACACGCCCAAAAGCCTAAATAAGGCGGGACTGATGATAGCGCGCAACTCATTTAGGATGATGCTTTTTTTCTTAAGAACAAACCATACGGTCGCCGCAAGCGCAATCGCCGCTAAAAAGGCAAGTAAAACGACCAGCTGCCGGTCGAGCATGCCCATGTATTTTAAAAGCAGCTTAATAAGCGTTTGCCGCGCGAGCGCAAAGCTCCAAAACGCGCCGCAGAATACGCACATAAAAATCTCCAGCAGGGTACCCAATGCCAGCTGTGCCTGCGTACAGCCAAGCTGTCTGCCAAACGCATTGCGCCCCACAAAGTGCATGACGTTGCCGGGGATATACTTGCCAATGTTGGCCTTGGTGTAAACCGTAGCGCACGCTAAAAACGGAACGTCCTTTTTGCTGAAGAAGCACAGTGCTTTGTACCATGCGAACGCATTTAGGTAAACATACATAGCGAATAGCGCTGCGCATATAAACAGAAACATCACCATTTTTACAGAAAAAAAGGCGGCAAAATCCACGTCCAGCGTATACAGTGATTTTGCAAGGAACAAAAGCGCCAGTACGGTGAGGATATTCCCAAAAATGTTGGCTATCTTTTTGACGTTAGGCTTTATATTCATCAACTCCCGGTTAGATTGGTATGGGCGGATTGCTGCAGTTTACAAAAAACCTTTTAAATCATTGTGGTGAAAGATACGTTAGCACAATACCTTTCACTTCAATCACAGAGTCCTGCGGAATAGTATAAAATTCTGCGCGGCCATGCTTGTGAATCTCAATTTCATAAATAATCCGGTTATTTGAGCGAACCAAATTTTGAACCGGTGCGTTGATCATTTCACCATCAACCCAATAATGCGAAAATACTTCGCAATTTGCAAGATTTACCCCTTCAATGGTAATACGGTATCTGCCTGCCACAACGAGTGCATAGGGGCCAAACTGCATTTGTCCGGGCTCAAGGATCTGCCCCGCCAGATAGGGTGCGCATACGCCAGGCTCAGGGTTGTATAAAAGGTGTTCGGGTTCGTATTTGCAACTATCTTCCGCAACAAGGGTGTATCCGGCATCCTCGGCTGTTTGTACAAGCTGTTCGTTCTCTTTACGGATCAAAACGCTGTTTTTTTCGCCCGCATTCTCCACGCGCAGATGCGTTGGTAAGAGGACAGGCTGTATTACAACGGCAAGATCACACAATTCCTCAGGGTCAATGGTGTGTTCGTAAAACGTATATTGCAGGTTTAGCAGGCTGAACCCTTCTATATTGGAATAAACGCGGGGGTAATCTTTGGACGAGATTGCAAGCTTTTCAAAGAAAGCGCGGGTATCCGCGAACTGACTTCGTGATGCGTTTGCGTTGGGGATCTGAACAAAAACAGCCGCATATGTGGCGCAATACAGGAAAAAGCAGATCAAAACGCTCAGCGACCGCGCATATTTTTCCCTTTTCCACAGGAAGAAGACAAAAAAACTGATTACCACAGCAACGGTGGTGATGATCACAAGGTCGCTCCCATTTAACAGATCACCCGGTTTTAAAAGGCACAGACCCAGATACGTTGTATAAACACCAGAGGAGTTTGCAGGCACATCCTGATACATCGGCGCGACTTTAAAAACAAAGCCTATGCACAGCAGAGCCGATACCGCAATCGTGCTGTACCATAACTCTTTTGACTGTTTAAAACGATATAACACCGTCAAGGCGACTGCCAGCGCGGGACCTGCGACCACGGCCCAGTACCGCTGATAGAGATATACTTTTATCCTTATGTTTTCGATGTTGCTCAATGCAGTGAGTGCAACGCTGGCAACAAGTATGGATACCGTGAACACAACACCCAAAAACAACAGTCGGTTTTCCCGCAGCATATCCCAGGTTTCGCGCCTTGTTTTTGGAAGTGTCAACAGGCACACCACAACCGCAACGCAGGCAAACAGCACCATGAGTATCCCACCAGAAAAAATCAACATGCTGTGAGCCTGACCAATGATCGTCCGTAGCCATTCCTTCAAGCCGGATGCGCTAAACAAAAACAGGATGTTTTCGTACAGGCCGCCCAGGCTCTCCACACTGTTTGTAAGCGGGACATCGCCTTTTTTCCATAGCGCGACCTGAACAAGGTCTACCGCCATGCGAGCGGCAAATAGAAAAACCGCAAAGGCCGGAACAAATGCTCTCCAGTTCAAAATCCGCTTTCTCGTCATGATATATTGGCAAACCAAATAAACACAAACGGCACCCAATGTGAAGATGATCCTTGTATGCACAATAAAACCGTAACACAAAATAGCGCTTAACAGCAAAGATTTCTTTACGTTCCCGCCGCTTTCACCGCCGGATTTTGTCATATCCAGCAGCAGGTAAAGAACCACCCAATTTATTAAAAACAGCATGGATTCATTATAGGCAATGTTGGAATCCGCCATATTAATTGGAGAAAAAATAGACGCCAGCGATATAAAGACACAAACCACCGGATTTTCAAGCTCGAACATGCGTGTCAGTATCCGGTAGCATAGTACACCGCAAAAACTCAGACAGATTGCGTTATAAAAAAGCAAACAAATATGTAGTGCACCCGGATTAAGTCCAAGTAGGAACAGCGGCGCCGTCCACGCGGAATACCCAAAGCCATAATATAGCGTCCGGGAAACTACCGGGCTCCAATCGAATCCTGCAAAAAAAGCGCCCCCTGCGATCGTTCCGATCTCATCCGCGCCGGTGGTCGAAACGATTCCGGGCAAAAATACATAATAGCAACTCTTTACCAGAAGCGATATGCCAAATATAAGAAGTTCGGACTTATTTCTTTTTACGAACTCTTTTATCATATACAGCACTATTGTCTGTGGGTTACGATTCTCTGCTATCATCGTTGCACTCCATTTTACGCACACGGTATTGTACGTCCTCCAGAATTTTGCGGTTGGCAGAAATAAGGTCCGCCTGCACGCCCGCGATAAACGTCTGTACACCCAGCATAATCAGCAAAACTGACAACAGCAGCGACTGCAAATGTCCCGCGCTGCCAACAGTGAACAATATGACCAAGTAACGCAGGCTCAGCAAAAAGCCAAAAAACGCAATAATAATTCCCGTTGTGCCCAGTACTTTGAGAGGCCGGTACATAACATAGCTGCGCACAATTACCGACGCCGAGCGCTTAACATAGCCCCACATGCTTTTAAACAGGCGGCTCTTGCGAGTTTCGGGGTTGGTGCGGATAGGCACGGAGGTGATGGCCATATGGCCTACGCCCGCCTGGATAATGGTTTCCAGTGTATAGGTGTAGGCGTTTGTAACGTTCATGCGCAACGCCGCCTCGCGCGTATAAGCGCGAAAACCGCTTGGTGCATCGGGAATATTTGTCCCGGACGCAATGCGCACCACCAAACTGCCTACATGTTGCAGTTTTTTTTTTAGAGAGGAGAAGTGCGCGGTTTCATCAATAGGCCGCTCGCCGATTACAATATCAGCTTTCCCAGCTAAAACGGGTTGTATCAGCTTCTCAATATCTGCACCGCAGTACTGGTTGTCCGCGTCGGTATTAACGATAATATCCGCTCCCAAGTGCAAACAGGCGTCCAGCCCTGCCATAAACCCATGGGCAAGGCCTTTGTTGTTTTTAAAGCTTATAATATGGTGGACACCAAGTCCGCGCGCGACTTCCGATGTGCGATCGTCGCTGCCATCGTTGATGATAAGATACTCGACTATATCGACGCCGGCAATCTGCTTTGGTAGATCGATAATTGTCTGTGGCAGCGTTTTCTCCTCGTTATAACACGGGATTTGGATGATGAGCTTCATAATAGACTCCTAATAATCAGGCTAATATTTTCATGAATAAATATACTATACTACAAAATTATTATTTCTTCAACGTTTCTACGGATTTTCGGCGTTGCATCTTTTTATGAAATACGATATAATAAATATATTAACGGCAAGGATGGATGCTATGAAGAACCTTTCCATAGTAATGGTCAACCACGATACCAAAACAATGTGCGAACGCGCAATTGAATCGATTCTAAAAGCACGGCCGCGGTTAAGTTACGAGATCGTTGTTGTAGACAATTCCTCACAAGAGGAGGAGCGGCTTTCCGATGGATACGGCGGTGCATTAGTGCTTTCAGGTGTAGAAAATAAAGGATTTGGTCATGCCTGCAACATCGGGGCAAAACAAGCGCAGGGTGATGCGCTTTTATTTGTTAACTCAGATACGGAGTTGAACGCGGACACACTGGACAATGCCTACGCCTGTTTTCATTCGTGGCCAGATATTGGTGCGCTGGGAATTCGTACACAATTGGCCGACGGCAGCGTTGATCCAAGCAGTAAGCGGGGTTTCCCCACGCCGTTGCGCGCGCTGTGTTATTTTTTAAAACTGGACAAGCTTTTTCCACGCAACAAGCTGTTTGGCGGATATCACATGACATACTTGCCGGATGACCAGTCTTGTGATGTGGACGCCGTTTCCGGCTCCTTTTTAATGGTGCCGAAAGATTTGTTTTTCTCTCTCGGTGGATTTGACGAGACCTTTTTTATGTACGGCGAAGATATGGACTTGTGTTTTCGCATAAAACAAGGCGGACGCCGTGTGTATTACTGTGCTGACGCCACCATGCTGCATCTAAAAGGGCAAA
>Ga0153947_1001123_pt1 | contig 12818 bp, 10 predicted proteins | sample TSNJ031MetaG_FD_104697 | JGI IMG/M metagenome (GOLD analysis project Ga0153947, IMG submission 104697) | Attine ant fungus gardens microbial communities from New Jersey, USA - TSNJ031 MetaG | ecosystem: Host-associated > Fungi > Mycelium > Unclassified | place: USA: New Jersey, Wharton State...
GCCACCGCCTACAGCGACAGCATCCCCCTGGTTGCCATTACCGGGCAGGTTGCCACCTACCAGCTGGGACGGGATGTATTCCAGGAGGTGGACACCACCGGCGCGGCGGAAGCCTTCACCAAATATAGCTATTTGGTGAAATCCGTGCAGGATATACCCCGAGTATTTAAAGAGGCCTTCCACATCGCGTCCACCGGCCGTCAGGGCCCGGTGCTCATCGACATGCCTATGGATATCCAGAAGCAGGAAATGGACTTCGCCTATCCCCAAGGGGTAAGCATCCGGGGCTACAAGCCCACCTTTGACGGACATCCCATGCAGGTGCGAAAGGTGGCGGGGGCCATCGGGGCGGCAAAACGCCCCCTCATCTGCTCCGGCGGAGGGGTGTTTTCCGCCCATGCGGAGGCCCAGGTTCGCCAGTTGGCCGAGGATTGCTCCATCCCCGTGGTTTCCACCATGATGGGGATCGGCGTGCTGCCGCCGGGACACCCCCTTTTCTACGGTATGGTGGGACAAAGCGGCATCGCCGTGGCCAACCGGGCCCTCATGGAAAGCGACTTGCTGATTCTTGTGGGCGCGCGGGTTGGGGATCGGGCCGTCCTGTCCCCGGAGCACCTGGAATCCAATGCCACCGTGGTACACATTGATATTGACGCCGCTGAAATCGGCAAAAACCTGGGGACAACCATTCCCCTGGTGGGAGACGCCGCCCAGGTGCTGACCCAGCTGATCCAAAAGAAGCCCCGGGGCGACTGGGCCGACTGGGTCGCGGAGCTGGACGTCCAAAAGGCCGAGGTTCGGGCGAAGCGCCTGGCGCGCCGCCCCAAGAGTGAGAATACCATAGAGCCAAACGCCTTTGTCCGCCTCCTCTGCGCCAACCTGCCGGAGGGTACTATTTATGTGGCGGATGTGGGACAAAATCAGATTTGGTCGGCCAAAAACTTTTCCGCCCACGGCCGTTTCATGACCACCGGCGGCATGGGTACCATGGGCTACAGCATACCGGCCGCCATTGGGGCCAAGCTTTGCGCCCCGGATAAAACCGTGCTGGCGGTTTGCGGCGACGGCTCCTTTCAAATGTCCATGAATGAGCTGGCGACCATGCGGCAGCACGGCGCGCCAATCAAGGTGATAGTCATGCGCAACGGTGTGCTGGGCATGGTGCGGGAGATCCAGCACGCGGCCTATGGCGGGCAGGAAAGCGCCATCGACCTGTCGGGCAGCCCGGATTTCGGTACGATCGCCGCCGCCTATGGCATGGCCCACAGCTGTATCCACTCCATTGAGGAAGCGGAAGGGGCCCTGGCGGAGATGCTGAAAAACGAGGACGCATATCTGCTGGAATGCGTAGTGGATCCAAGGGAGGTAACGGCGTGAAAAGTATATTATCCGTATTGGTGGAAAACAGGGCCGGTGTTTTGTCCCGCATCGCCGGTTTGTTTGCCCGGCGGGGCTTCAATATCGACAGCCTGGCCGTAGGCGCCACCGATGACCCCAGCGTTTCCCGCATGACCATCATTGTGGATGGCGACGAGCGCACGATGGAGCAGGTGTTTAAGCAGCTGAATAAGCAGATTGACGTCATCAAGGTCAAGACGCTGGAGGCCTCCGCCTCCACCCGCCGCGAGCTGGCCCTCATCAAGGTCAACATCACGAATCAAACCCGGAGCCAGATCATTGATGTGGCTAAAATTATGAAGGCGGATATTGTGGATCTTTCCCACACCACCCTGACCATAGAGATTGCGGATCGCCCCGAGCGGGTGGATCTTCTGCTAAGCCTGCTGGCCTCCTATGGCATTGTCGAGCTGGTGCGCACCGGCATGGTCGCCATGCAGAAGGGCAGCGAGGCCATCGCCATCGCCAAGCCGGATTAGCTCAAATAGTAACAGGCCCCCCGGCTACTCGCCGGGGGGCCTGTTACTATTTGGGACTTATTATTCTTCGCTGCCCTCTTCTTCCCCATCGGCACCGGAACCGGTGTCTTCCTCCCCGGCCTCGCTGGGCTTGATGCCAATAAAGAGGGTGACATCCTGTTCCTCGCTGCCCAGCAGATCCTGGGTTTTCATGTCATAGGCCTTTATGGTTGCCACGCAAGGGTATACGCCATCCGCCAGCTTCAGCTTTTTCGCCCTGTCCAGGGGGAGCTTGGCGCGGGATTCTCCCGGCCGGATAAAGCCGGTGTCCAACAGCGGCTCCTCCAGCCCCTCATAGGTGATAATTACCGTCATATAGCTGGTGTTTTCCTTGGCGGATTGGATGAGCACATTGCCCTCATCGGTAAGGGAGGGAAAATAAATTTCCTGATTGTAGGTGTAATTCAGGTAATTTCCCTCGATAGTCTCCACCTTGCTGATCTGAGCGGACGCCATATCCCGGAGGAATGTCAGCCGCAGCACCAGCAGCGCCACGGTGAGCACGGTAATGGTTATAGCAAACCCGGTGGTCAGCCATTTTGTATTGGAAAAAAGCTTTTTCTTCATGGCCTCCCCCTTTTAAATGAAAAATGATCCGTGAGCTTCATTTTATCACAAAGTGCGGGGGGATTCAAGAAGATCAGACAGAAAGTGACGCCCGCTCCCCCAGAATATCCTGATACCTTTTAAGAATCGGCTGCACAATATCATTTATAAATTCCCGGGTCTGTTCGGCGCTGCGTCCCACAAAGTTTACGGGATCCAGCACCGACTCCACCTCTGTCCGGTTTAGGCCAAAGGACGGATCGCCGCAAACCCGGTCGATCAGGTCGTTGTCCAGCCCCTCCTCCTTCACCCTGGCGGCGGCGGCAATGGAATGCACCCGCAGCCTTTCGTGGAGCTCCTGGCGGTCGCCCCCCTTCTTTACCGCCTGCATCATGATGTTTTCGGTGGCCATAAAGGGCAGCTCCTTCATAACCCGCTGATGAATCACCTTGGGGTAGACCACCAGACCGTCGCAGACATTCAGCAGGATATTCAGGATGGCGTCCACCGCCAGAAACGCCTCGGCTACGGCAATCCGCTTGTTTGCCGAGTCGTCCAGCGTCCGCTCAAACCACTGGGTTGCGGTGGTAAAGGCGGGGTTCAGCGTGTCGATCATCACATACCTGGAAAGGGCGGTAATCCGCTCGGAGCGCATGGGGTTCCGCTTATATGGCATGGCGGAGGAGCCGATCTGATTCTTTTCAAAGGGCTCCTCCATTTCCTTGAAGTTTTGAAGAATCCGCAGGTCATTAGAGAATTTCCCCGCCGACTGGGCAATGCCGGAAAGGGTGCTCAACACCTGGTAATCCACCTTCCGGGAGTAGGTTTGCCCCGATACCGCCACTGTCTGGCTAAACCCGAAGTCGGCGGCAATCTGCCGCTCCAGCTGGCGGATTTTTTCGCTGTCCCCTCCCAGCAGCTCCACAAAGCTGGCTTGGGTGCCGGTGGTGCCCTTTGACCCCAGCAGCTTGAGGGTGGATATCCGGTATTCCAGCTCCTCCAGATCCATTACCAGCTCGTTGGCCCACAGGGTGGCGCGCTTGCCCACCGTGGTAAGCTGGGCGGGCTGGAGATGGGTGTAGGCCAGCGCAGGCATATCCCGGTACTCCAGGGCGAAATCCGCCAGCAGAGCGATAACGTTCACCAGCTTCCGGCGCACCACCGCAAGTGCCTCCGCCATAATAATAATGTCGGTGTTGTCCCCCACATAGCAGCTGGTGGCTCCCAGATGGATGATCCCCGCCGCGCCGGGACACTGAACCCCATAGGCATAGACATGGCTCATAACGTCATGGCGGGTTTCCTTCTCCCTCTGGATTGCCACGTCGTAGTTAATGTCCTCCGCGTGGGCCTCCAGCTCGTCAATCTGCTCTTGGGTGATGGGCAGCCCCAACGCCCGCTCCGCCTTGGCCAGGGAGATCCAGAGCCTCCTCCAGGTGCGGAATTTTTTTTCCGCCGAGAACAGGTACTGCATCTCATCACCGGCATATCTGGTGGAAAAGGGGCTGATATATTTTTGATTATTATCCATCTCGCTGTTACCTCCAAAATAGCTTCACTTCTGCCTTCCTGTTTTCTATGGTACTATTAATGTCCCATAAGGTCAAGCCCTTCCGGCCGGGTACGGACAAGAAAGCCCCCGCCAAGCAGGGGCTTTCTTGATTATGCCGCAAGTTATACCAATCGCTTAAGCCAAACGAATCAGCTGGCACGGGAATCCAGGCGGCCTGCCAGCAGCTTTTCCACGCTCGCCATCTTTACGCAGAGGCAGAGCAGGGCGGCGGCGGTGCCAACCTCGTCTATCGCCGCGAAGGTTGGGGCAATCCGGATGTTGCTGTCGGCGGGGTCGGCGCCATAGGGGAAGGTTGCCCCGGCAGGGGTTATCACAACACCCGCCTCCGCGCAAAGGGCAACTGCCCGCTTGGCGCAGCCCTCCGGGGTATCCAGCGAAATGAAGTAGCCGCCTCGCGGGGTTTCCCACCTGGCGATTCCCAAATCCCCCAGCTGGGTGCGCAGGCAGTCCAGCACGGCGTTAAACTTGGGCAACAGCAGGGCGGCGTGCTTCCTCATATGATTTTCCAGGGAGTTTTCCCCCTGGAAGAAGCGCGTGTGACGCAGCTGGTTCAGCTTATCATAGCCGATGGTTTGCAGGCTATACTGCTTTTGCAGGTGCTTCATGCTCTCGGCGGCGGCGGCGAAGGCGGAGATTCCGGCGCCGGAGAAGGAAATCTTGGAGGTGGAGGCAAAGATCAGCAAGCGGTTGGCGGTATCGTTCTTTTTGCACTCCTCCATGATATTCAGCAAAACATCGGGCTCATCGGGATAAAAGTCGTGGCAGGCATAGGCGTTATCCCAGAAAATGGTGAAGTCGGGGGCGGCGGTGGGCATAGCCGCCAAGCGGCGCACCGTGTCATCCGAGTAAGTAATCCCGGTGGGGTTGGAGTATTTAGGCACGCACCAAATGCCCTTGATGGCGCTGTCACCGGCAACCAGCCGCTCCACCACGTCCATATCCGGGCCGTCCTTGGTCATGGGAACGGTGACAAGCTCCGCGCCGAAATGCTGGGAGACGGCAAAGTGCCGGTCATAGCCGGGACTGGGGCAGAGGAATTTCACCACCGGCAGCTTGCCCCAAGGGGTTTCGCTGCCCACCATGCCAAACAGGTAGGCGATGCCCATACAGTCGTGCATGAGGTTAAGGCTGGAGTTTCCGCCTATAAAAACCTCCTCCGGCGCAACATCCATGATGTCCGCCATAAAACGGCGCGCCTCGGGAATCCCCGCCAAAGCTCCGTAGTTTACGCAATCGGTGCCGTCCTCTGCCCGGAGGCTACTCCCGCTATTCAAACAGTCCAGCATACCCCGGGATAAATCCAGCTGCACGCTGTCCGGCTTGCCCCGGGACAGATCCAGCTTGATGCCCTTCGCTTTTACCTCTTCGTATTCCTTCTTCAGGCGGGCATCCTCGGCCTGTAGCTGTTCCAATGTGTATTCGGTATAATGTTGCATAGCGGCGGTGTTCCTTTCAGAAATAATTTATTTATAGGGTATTGTACTATATAAATTGTATTTTTGCAAGATGGAAATTGAAATCTTTCAAAAAATCACTTTCCTAATTCACTATATGCGCTTCTGAATATTTCGTTAATCGTGATACCGGCGGCGTTTGCCAGCTTTTTGGCGCTTTCGTACTCTACCTGCGTTTTGCATATCTTGCCATAACTACATTCTTTTACCGCTACCTTTCCATACGCCGTGTCCACTGTCCCCGCCCGGCGGTTCATTACATGGCGGCGGTGCCCGCTCACCCGAACCCCCAGGGTGGACGTATGGGTAAATATCAGCCCGGCCATTTCTTCCTCCTGCCCCGGCAACAGCAGCACCGACAGCAGCTGGGCCGGGCGGCCCTTCTTCATGAAAATGGGGGTGCACCACACATCCAGCGCCCCCGCCTCCAGCAGCTTTTCACAGGCAAAGGCCAGCATCTCCCCGGTGATATCGTCCAGGTTGCAGTCCAGCTGTACCACCTCGCCGGGAGCTCCCCCCTCCGCCGCTTCCAAAAGGCTGGCCCGCAGCAGGTTGGCGGTCTGGGGGTAATTCCGCTTTCCGGCCCCATACCCTACCCTGCGGATCATCATATCCCGGGGAGGGGCAAAGCTGTCGGCAATGGCCGCCACAATGGCCGCTCCGGTGGGGGTGACCAGCTCGCCCGGGATATCGGTAACCACCAGCGGAATATTGTGGGCCCGGACGATCTCCATGGTGGCGGGAGCCGGAACCGGCATGACCCCGTGCCGGCACGCCACCGTCCCGGAGCCCTCCCGCAGGGGGGTGCAGACGACGCGCTCAATCCCCAGATTATCCAGGCAGATGGCGGCTCCCACAATATCCACAATAGAGTCCACCGCGCCCACCTCATGGAAGTGCACCTCCTCCACCGGTTTGCCGTGGACGGCGGCCTCCGCCTCGGCCACCACCCCGAATATCCTGGCGGACAAAGCCTTGGCCCTGGGGGAAATCCCGGATTTTTCAATAATCCCTAAAATAGAGGACAGGTTTCGTTGCTCATGGTCGTGTCCATGATGGTGCTCATGCCCATGGCTATGGTCATGACTATGATTATGCTCGTGGCTATGGTCATGATTATGCTCATGCTCGTGGGTGTGTCCATGGGCATGAACATGATCGTGATCGCATCCGTGGCTATGGCTGTGCTCCCGGGGTGAATTTTGAAGAATCACGTCAAAGTCCATGGCCGCGATACCGGATTTTGACACCCGGTTCACCTGAAGCTCATATCCCTCCACCCCCAGGCTTTGGAGGCCTTCGCGCAGGACAGCCTCGCTTGCGCCCAAATCCAGAAGCGCGGCCACCGTCATGTCCCCGCTGATCCCCGAATTGCACTCTAAATAGAGAATTTTCACCTTGTATTGCCTCCCTTTACCGCCAGCCGGTTGATCTGTGCCGCCAGATATCCCGCCCCGAAGCCGTTGTCGATATTCACAACCCCCACCCCTTCGGCGCAGGAATTCAGCATGGTCAGCAGGGCGGACAGACCGCCGAAGCTGGCCCCATACCCCACCGAGGTGGGCAGCGCGATGACCGGCATGTCCACAAGGCCCGCCACCACCCCCGCCAGCGCGCCCTCCATCCCGGCCGCGGCAATAATGCAGTTGCAGCCCTTGAGGGTTTCCAGCTGGTCAAACAGGCGGTGAATGCCCGCGATCCCCACATCGTGGATGCGCAGCACCCTGCAACCGAAAAACTCCGCCGTTACCGCCGCCTCCTCCGCCACAGGCAGGTCGGAGGTTCCCCCGGAGCAAACCGCCACCGCGCCGGTGGGCGGGACGGGGTTGGGTAGCCAGGACACGGTGGAGCTGACCCTGTCCCAAACACAATCCGGCAGTATGTCCCGGACAGCGCGGGCATGTTCCCCGGTGGCCCTGGTTCCCAGCACATTTCCCCCCGCCCGGGCAAAGCCGGAGAAAATACCCGCCATCTGCTGCGGCGTTTTCCCGGCACAGTACACCACCTCTCCGAACCCCGACCGCAGCTTGCGGTGGTGATCCAGCTTGGCGTATCCCAAATCCTCGTACACCGGCGCTTCCAGCAGCCTGGCCGCCTCCTCCACGGTGGTTTCCCCGCGCCTCACCTGCTCCAGCAGCTTCTGTATCTCCATGATCTCTCCTTTTTTATGTGCCTTCAGGATACGGGCAAATCCCGCCCGTTGTTTTTCTCCCGGCCAGCCGGGCCTCCCGGATATCCATGCTTCCCGAGCGCAGCTCCTCCAGATCCAGGGATATCCCCACAAATCCGGCCTCCAGTGCCAGCCCGGCCAGCTCCTCCCTGCCGGAAAGCACCCGGGGCATGTCCGCCGCCGCCACCTCCAGCCGAAGGGTTTCCCCCTCCACCCGGGCGCGGACATTGGAGATACCCATGGCCCTTGCCTGCCGCTCCACCCTGTCGATCCCCGGCAGCCTCTCCAGGCTGATGGGATGGCGGTAGGGATAGCGGGTGGCAAGACAGGGCGCGCTGGGCTTGTCCGCTACATCCAGCCCCAAACCTGCCGCCAGCTCCCGCACCTCCGCCTTGGTAATCCCCAGCTCCGCCAGGGGGCTGTGCACCCCCAGCTCACCGAGAGCCTTCAGCCCCGGCCGGTACTCCCCCAGGTCGTCCCGGTTGGTGCCGTCCACCAGATGCTCCAGCCCCCGGTCATCGGCATACTCCCGGATGGCCTGGAACAGCGCCTTCTTGCAGAGATAGCAGCGGTGGATGGGGTTGTCCAGCAACTCCCGGGGAAGCTGGGGCGTCAGCAGCTTGTGCACCGCGCCAAAAGCCTCCGCCAGCTGCCGGGCCTCCGCTTGCTCCAAGGGGGAATGGAAGGGTGTGCAAACGGTAACCGCGTGGACGGCCCCCCCTGTATCACAGGCCAGGCGCAGAAGGAGGGCGCTGTCCACGCCCCCTGAAAACGCAACACAAAGCCCGCCGGGGGCGAGCTTTGCCAAATAATCCGCTATGCGGTTGTGCACCTCCCGCAAGGGGCTAAAACTCCGCGTTGCCGGGGGTGCGGGGGAAGGGCAGCACATCCCGGATGTTGGTGATGCCGGTCATATACATAATGAGTCGCTCAAAGCCCAGGCCAAAGCCCGCGTGGCGGGTTCCGCCATATTTCCGCAGCTGCAAATACCAATCGTAGCCGCTTTCCTCCAGGCCGCTTTCCCGCATCCGCTCCCGGAGGACATCCGGCCGCTCCTCCCTCTGGCTGCCGCCGATAAGCTCGCCCACGCCGGGCACAAGCAAATCCACCGCCGCCACCGTCTTGCCGTCGTCGTTGAGGCGCATATAGAAAGCCTTGATCTCCTTGGGGTAATCGGTGACGAACACCGGCTTTCCAAACACCTTCTCGGTGAGGTAGCGCTCGTGCTCCGTTTGCAGGTCGCAGCCCCAGTACACCGGGTATTCAAATTCCTTTTTGTGCTCCTCCAGTATCTCAATGGCCCGGGTGTAGCTGCACCGTTCAAACTCGGTGGCAACAATGCTCTCCAACCGGCTGATAAGGCCCTTGTCGTAGAATTCGTTAAAAAAGGCCAGCTCGTCCGGACATTTGTCAATGACATACCACAGCACATACTGGAGCATATCCTGGGCCAGCTGCATGTCGTCCTCCAGGTCGGCAAAGGCGATTTCAGGCTCAATCATCCAAAACTCCGAGGCGTGGCGGGAGGTATTGGAGTTTTCCGCCCGGAAGGTGGGGCCAAAGGTATAAACCTTGCCGAAGGCCATTGCCATAATCTCCGCCTCCAGCTGCCCCGATACGGTGAGGCTGGTCATGGAGCCGAAGAAATCCTGGCTGTAGTCCACGCCGCCCTCCTTGGTGAGGGGGGGACTCTTGTCGTCCAGGGTGGTCACCCGGAACATCTCCCCCGCGCCCTCGGCGTCCGACGCGGTAATAATCGGGGTGTGGGCATAGACGAAGCCGTTTTGATTAAAAAAGCTGTGGATGGCAAAGGCCGCCACCGACCGCACCCGGAACACGGCGTTAAATGTGGAGGTGCGGGGCCGCAGGTGGGCAATGCTCCGCAAATATTCCAGGCTGTGGCGCTTTTTCTGCAAGGGGTAATCGGGGGAGGATTCGCCCTCCACCTCCACGGCGGCGGCGTGGAGCTCCAGCGGCTGCCTGGCCTGGGGGGTGGGGACGGTTTTGCCCCGGATCACCAGCGCGCTGCCCACATTCAGCTTTGTAATTTCCGTAAAATTAGAGAGATTCGATTCCTCAAAAACCACCTGCAAATTTTTAAAGGTGGAACCGTCATTGAGCTCAATAAAACCGATAGCGCCCGAATGGCGCAAGGTGCGCACCCAGCCGCAGACGGTCACTTCCTGATCCGCATAGTCGCTGGGGCAGGCAAACAGCGCCTTTAATTCAAGCCTTTTCAATGTTGTTACCTCCGCTTATCAAGTTAGAGGGACTATGCCCCAATGGATAGCATCCCCAACATTATAATACAAAAACCGGATAGTGACAAGTACAATCCATCTCTTAACGAAACGTTCAAAAAACTACCAGACTTTTGACACAAATGTTTGATATACTGAGTATGCTAAGAGAACAGCACCCCGAAAAAAGAGCTGCGTTACCGTTAGCGGAGCCCAGCTGCAGACCAAAAGGAACCCAAGCCGCCGCTTGGGTTCCTTTTTTATAAAGCCTTAATCTATTCAACCCGGCGACACCTGTCACACGGGTGCGTTTCCATGTTTTTTGGCCGGGGAATTCTCGCGCTTGGAGGATAGCATGGCGAGGGCGGAAGCGACCTTTATGCGGGTCTCTGCCGGCTCAATGACGTCGTCGACATCGCCCCGCCGGGCGGCCTGATAGGGATTCAGGAACGTTGACTTGTACTCCTCGATTTTTTCCTCACGCATTTGAGCGGGATCAGGGGCGTTTTCAATCTCCCGCTTAAAGATGATGTTGGCGGCGCCGTCCGGTCCCATAACCGCAATCTCGCCGCTTGGCCATGCCAGCATCATGTCGCAGCCCAGCTCCTTGGAGCACATCGCGACGTAAGCCCCGCCATATGCCTTGCGCAGCACGACGGTGATCTTGGGTACCGTGGCTTCGCTGTAGGCATACAGCATCTTGGCGCCATGACGGATGATACCGCCGTATTCCTGGGCGGTGCCGGGCAGGAAGCCCGGAACATCGACAAAATTGAGAAGCGGAATATTAAAGCTGTCACAGATGGAAATGAAGCGCGCAGCCTTGTCGGAGGCGTTGATGTCGAGACAGCCGGCCATGACCTTGGGCTGATTGGCGATGATGCCCACCGATTGTCCGCCGACGCGGGCAAAGCCGATGATGATGTTCCTGGCATAGTGTGGCTGCACCTCGAAAAAATCGCCGCCGTCAACCACCGAGGTGATGATCTCGATCATATTGTAGGCGCGCTTGGCGCTTTCGGGCATAATTTCGTTCAGGTTTTCACAGCGGCGGCAAACGTCGTCGGATACCTGGCCCGAGGGGGCTGTCTCCAGATTATTAGAGGGCAGGAAGCCCAAGAGCTTTCGGACGTTATACAGCGTTGTGAGTTCGTCGGGATAGGCAAAATGAGCAATTCCCGACACCGAGCTGTGTGCCATCGCGCCCCCTAACTCCTCGGTGGTGACGTCCTCGCCGGTCACGGCCTTGATGACGGCGGGGCCGGTGATGAACATATTGGACGTCTTTTCCACCATGAAGATAAAGTCGGTCAGCGCGGGCGAATAGGCGCCGCCACCGGCACAGGGCCCCATAATGACCGATATCTGAGGAACAACACCCGAAGCCTTCGTATTGCGGTAAAAAATATTAGCGTAGCCGGACATCGCGCCCACGGCTTCCTGTATCCTCGCGCCGCCCGAGTCGTTCATGCCGACGATGGGAGCACCTGTTTTAAGCGCCATTTCCTGCACCTTGCAGATCTTCCTTGCGTGCATCTCGCCCAGCGCGCCGCCGATGACCGTGAAATCCTGCGCGTAGACGCAAACCAGCCGCCCTTCAATCGTACCGTAGCCGGTGACAACGCCGTCCGCCGGCGCTTCCACATGCTCCATGCCATAAACCCCGTCCAGCTGCTCGACAAACGCGTCCAGCTCGACGAAGCTGCCTTCGTCCAGCAGCGCGGTAATGCGTTCACGCGCGGTTAGCTTGCCCATTCCGTGCTGCTTTGCAATGCGTTCCTCACCACCTCCGGCCATGATATTGGCCCTGCGTTCCTGCATATTTGTTATTCGTGGATCCATACCGACTTCCTCTTTTCTTTCAATTAATGATGGCCGCCCTCGCAGAGCTCAAGCAATACGCCGCCGGTGGCCTTGGGGTGCAAAAACGCGATTTTGGCCCCGCCTGCGCCGCCGCGCGGCGTTTCGTCGATGAGTGCGTAGCCCTTTTGCCCCAGCTCCGCCAGCGCCGCTTCGATATTGTCCACCTCAACGGCAATGTGATGAATACCGCCGCGCCCGCCGTTTTTCTCGATAAACCTGCCGATGGGTCCGTCCGGGCTCACACTTTCCAGCAGCTCCAGATTGCTTTGTCCACAGGGAACGAAGGCCACCACAGCTTTCTGATCTTCAACCGTTTCAAAGCTGGTTACCGGAAGTCCCAGCCCGTCGGTGTAAAACCTGACCGCTTCCTGAAGGTCGGTCACGGCGATGCCGATGTGGCTTATTTTCTTACAGTTCAATTAAACGCTCCTTTCATCGCGTGCAGGAGGCCGCCTTTTGCGCCACCCATTCATATGGATTAATCCGCCGGTCGTACATGTCGCCCAAAACCAGCTCCAGTTCTCCGGGCAAGCCATGCCGCTCAAGTACGCGGTTGGCGATTTTTTCTTTCAGCAGCGCGAGTACCTCCTCGCGCAGGCGGTCTGTCCGCTCGTTTCGCTGACTGCGGCTTATCTGCCGGAGCACCCGGTGCGCGCCGATGCAATCCAGCAGCTTGTCGACACCCTCGTCCTTGTCGGCCGAGGTCAGCAATACCGGCGGGATCCATTCCCTGCCCGGCGGCTCGCCCAGCTGACGCATTGCCAGCAGCGTCGAAGCCGTCTGCCGGGCTCCCGGGCGATCCGCCTTGTTTACCACCAGGATATCGCCGATCTCCAGAATGCCCGCCTTAATCATTTGAATGTCGTCGCCAAGGCCGGGGACTGTAACAACGACGGTGGTGTCCGCCGTTCCGGCGATTTCCACCTCCGATTGCCCCACCCCCGCGGTTTCCACAAGGATAACGCCACAGCCGCAAGCATCGAAGATTTTTGCCGCGATCCCCACCGAGACGGACAAGCCCCCCAGATGGCCCCGTGTGCCCATGCTGCGGATGTA
>Ga0153947_1001125_pt1 | contig 12810 bp, 11 predicted proteins | sample TSNJ031MetaG_FD_104697 | JGI IMG/M metagenome (GOLD analysis project Ga0153947, IMG submission 104697) | Attine ant fungus gardens microbial communities from New Jersey, USA - TSNJ031 MetaG | ecosystem: Host-associated > Fungi > Mycelium > Unclassified | place: USA: New Jersey, Wharton State...
CTTATGGCGGTGAGGTCCCACCCGTTCCCATCCCGAACACGGTAGTTAAGCTCATCTGCGCCTACGATACTTGGCGGGTAACTGCCCGGAAAAATCGGTCGGCGCCGGCTCTCTCTTCCTTTTTCCCCCGCTTGAAAACGCATGCCACATGGTTTTTTACTGTGTGGTTTGCCTTATATTCCTCCTTAGCTCAGTTGGTAGAGCATGCGGCTGTTAACCGCAGGGTCGTTGGTTCGAGTCCAACAGGGGGAGCCAATTGATTTTATGCCTTGGACGCTTTAAGTTCAAGGCATAATTTATTTTGGTTACATAATATTTATTATTACTGTAATAATAATTTTTTTGATGTAAATTAGGGATGGGAAGACAAATTATTCTGATAGTGAAGAATAAAAAAGATGGGACATAGGAGGGTAAGATGTTGTAAAATGTATTTAAAGCAACTGTTAACATGTATGACAATAAAGGCTATACTTGACAGATTTGTTTGAATAAGCTTTAATATAAGACGTGTAAAAAACTAATCTGGAGGAGACTATGGCAAAAAAACCGGCTACCTATTCAAATGAAAGCATATCAGCACTGCGGGGTGCCGACCGGGTGCGTAAACGTCCCTCTGTTATTTTTGGTTCAGATGGAATTGAGGGGTGTCAGCACTCCTTTTTTGAGATTCTATCTAATTCCATTGATGAGGCCAGGGAAGGTTATGGCGATAAGATCATCATTACCCGCCATAAAGACATGTCTATAACAGTGGAGGATTTCGCCCGAGGAATCCCAGTGGAATATAATAATGTGGAGCAACAATATAACTGGGAGCTGGTTTTTTGTGAACTCTACGCCGGTGGTAAGTATAATAATAATGACGGAGAGAATTATGAATATTCTTTAGGTCTCAACGGCTTGGGCCTTTGTGCGACCCAATATGCATCGGAATATATGGATGTGGAGATATACACCGATAAAACTCGGTATAACCTGGAATTTAAAAAGGGAGAGAATGTTGGAGGCCTCCACAAGGAAGGTTCCACCAAGAAAAAGTCCGGAACAAAGATAACATATAAACCTGACTTGGATGTGTTTACGGAAATCAACATAGGTCTTGACTATTTCTTAGAAACCCTTAAACGTCAAGCAGTGGTGAATAAGGGATTATTGTTTGTTCTTCACTTTGAGGATGAACAGGGGAAACAAAGTTTTGAGTTTCTATATAAAGATGGCATAACCGATTATGTCAAAGAGATCATTGGTGAAGAGGAAAGCCTCTGTCCGGTTCAGTATTGGGAAGCGGAGAGGAAAGGCCGGGACCGTGCGGACAAGCCGGAGTATAAGGTAAAGCTGTCGGTGGCGGTGAGTTTTTCCAACCGGGTACAGATGTGTGAGTATTACCATAATTCCAGCCACCTGGAATATGGCGGTGCGCCGGAACGTGCGGTGCGGTCGGCTTTTGTCTCGCAAATTGATGCCTATTGCAAACAAAACAACAAATATTTGAAGAGTGAAGCGAAGATCACCTTTGGGGATATTGAGGATTGCTTGGTGATGGTATCCAGTTCCTTTTCCACTGTCACCTCTTACGAAAACCAGACCAAGAAATCTATCACCAATAAATTTATCTATGAAGCCATGACTGATTTTCTTAAGCATCAGCTTGAGGTCTACTTTATTGAGAATCCCGATGAAGCGGGTAAAATTGCCGAACAGGTACTCATCAACAAGCGCAGCCGTGAAAACGCGGAGCGCACCCGCCTTAATTTGAAAAAAAAGCTGTCGGGTAATCTGGATATGGCAAATCGGGTACAAAAGTTTGTCGATTGCCGCACAAAGGACGCAGACCGGCGGGAATTGTATATTGTGGAGGGCAATTCCGCTATGGGCTCCTGCAAAATGGGCCGGGATTCTGAATTCCAGGCAATTATTCCGGTGCGGGGAAAGATTCTTAACTGCCTGAATTCGGATTACAACAAGATTTTTAAGAGCGATGTTATAACAGATTTGATAAAAGTTATGGGTTGCGGCGTAGATGTGAATACAAAGGCCAATAAGGAATTTTCCACCTTTGATTTAAAGAGCCTGCGCTGGAATAAGGTGGTTATCTGTACGGATGCCGATGTGGATGGCTTCCATATCAGGGCCTTGATCCTGACGATGATATACAGGCTGATGCCAAAATTGATTGAACAGGGCTACGTGTACATTGCCGAATCCCCTTTGTTTGAAATTACTACCGCTAAGGAAACCTACTTTGCCTATGATGAAAAGGAAAAGGATGAGATTCTGCTTAAAATAGGAGCGCAAAAATATAAGGTTCAACGCTCGAAAGGGCTGGGAGAAAACGATGCGGATATGATGTGGCTAACCACTATGAATCCGGAAACCCGCCGTTTAATCAAGGTGGAGCCGGGAGATGCGGAAGAGACTATAGAAATGTTTGACACCTTATTGGGCGATAATCTAAATGCCCGAAAAGAGTATATTGCCGACAAGGGACATGAATACTTGGCTGTGTTGGATGTTAGCTAACGGGAAAGGATTGTAGTAAATGGCGCCGAAGAAAAAGGAACCCGTATCAGGGAAAAGGACAACAGTAAAGGGCTATATCAAGGATGCGGGGATTGTAAGGAGCCAGCAGATTACCGATACACTGGAATCTAATTTTATGCCCTACGCTATGAGTGTCATTGTTTCCAGAGCTCTGCCGGAAATTGACGGCTTTAAGCCTTCCCACCGCAAGATATTGTATAGCATGTATAAGATGCGCCTGCTCACCGGTGCGCGCACCAAATCGGCCAATGTGGTGGGGTCTGTTATGAAGCTCAACCCTCACGGCGATCAGGCCATCTATGAAACCATGGTCAGGCTGGCCAAGGGGAACGAGGCGCTGCTCCACCCCTACGTAGATTCCAAAGGCAACTTTGGCAAAGCCTATTCCAGGGATATGGATTATGCCGCTCCCAGGTATACTGAGGTAAAGCTGGCTCCTATTTGTGAAGAGCTTTTCCGGGAAATTGACAAGGATACCGTAGATTTTGTTGACAATTATGACAGCACCACAACCGAACCAACCTTGCTGCCTGTAACCTTTCCCAGCATTCTGGTGAACGCCAATATGGGTATCGCTGTGGGGATGGCAAGTTCCATTTGCCCCTTTAATCTGGAGGAGGTCTGTGAAACCACCATCGCTTTGATCAAAAATCCAAGCCACTCTATTCAGGAGACCTTAAAGGCTCCCGATTTTCCAGGTGGTGGATTTGTGCTCTATAATGGGGAGGAACTGGACAAAATCTATGAAACCGGCAGGGGAAGCGTCCGCGTTCGGGGCAAATACAGCTATGACCGGAGCAACAACTGCATCGACATCACTCAGATTCCCCCCTCCACTACGGTGGAAGCTATCATGGACAAGGTCATTGACCTGGTGAAGCAGGGGAAAATTAAAGAAGTATCCGATATCCGGGATGAAACGGATTTATCCGGGTTGAAATTGACTGTTGACCTGAAACGAGGCGTCGATCCGGACAAATTTGCGCTCAAGCTATTTAAGATGACCCCTTTGGAGGATGCTTACTCCTGTAACTTTAATATACTGATTGGAGGAACCCCCCGGGTGATGGGCATCCGGGAGATTGTCACCGAATGGGTGGCCTACCGCACGGAATGCGTCAAGCGAAAGGTCCACTATGAGCTGAAACAGAAACAGGAAAAGCTCCATCTGCTCAAGGGTTTGTCTAAAATATTGCTGGACATTGACAAGGCGGTTAAAATTGTCCGGGATACTGAGGAGGAACAGGAGGTAGTCCCCAACCTGATGATTGGCTTTGGCATAGACGAGCGTCAGGCTGAATATGTGGCGGAAATCCGTCTGCGCCACCTCAACCGCGAATATATCCTGAAACGTACCCAGGAAACCCAAAGCCTTTCGGATGAGATTGCTGAGTTGGAGGAGATCCTTAAAAGTGATAAGAAGATTCAAAGCATTATCGTCAAGGACCTGCGCCAGGCGGTCAAAAAATATGGGCAGCCTCGCCGGTCACTGATTGTTTTCCAGGAGGACGAGGAAGAGATTGACTTGACAGAGGAGATCCCCAATTATCCTGTCAACCTGTTCTTTACCAGAGAGGGATATTTCAAAAAAATCACCCCCCAATCCCTTCGGATGAGCGGGGAGCATAAGCTGAAGGATGCGGATGAGATTGTGACCCATATGGAGACCACCAACCAGGTAGAGCTGTTGTTTTTCAGCAACCGGTGCCAGGTATATAAATCCAGGGCCAGTGATTTTGACGATACCAAGGCCAGCATCATGGGCGATTATATTCCCGCCAAGGTAGGCATGGATGAGGGGGAGACAGCCATTACCATGGTGATGACTCAGGATTACAGCGGTCATCTGCTGTTCTTTTATGAAAACGGCAAGGTGTCCAAGGTCCCGCTGATGTCTTATTTTACCAAAACAAGGCGGAAGAAGCTGCTCAACGCTTATTCTGATAAGGCTTCCGTAGTCGGGATTGCCCATATCACCCAGGATAAGGAGTTCATGTTGACCTCCACAGGAGGACGAATCCTGTTGATACACTCCGCCAATATCAGTGAAAAGGCTAAAAAGGACAATCAAGGAGTGGCGGTAATGACGTTAAAGAAAGCCCAAAAACTGGCGTCCGCAGTGCCCTTTGAGGAAATGACGCTTGCCAACCCGCACCGTTTCCGTACAAAAACGTTGCCCAGTGCAGGCGCCATTCCCAAGGAGAGCGACTACGGGGAGCAATTGACGCTTTAAGGAGGGTAATGGAATGGTGGGCAAGGTGTTACAGGCGATGATCTGTTATTACGGCAAGGAACTGCGGCAGACCGCTCACAGCCTCAAGGTATACGGCTATGCCAAGGCTATTGCAGCAGGGGAAGGCCTGGATGCAGTTCAAACGGAGTTGGTGGAGTGCGCCGCGTTGCTCCATGATATCGGCATCCCGGAAAGCATGAGAAAATATGGCTCTGCAAAAGGACCTTATCAGGAGGAACAGGGTGCACTGGTGGGCGGAGAAATTTTAAACGGTCTTGAATGCCCTGGGGAGTTGAGGGAACAAATTTTGTTTTTAATCGGTCACCACCACTCATATGGCGTACAAGGTGGCGGCGTGCCCCTACAAATTCTTTTTGAGGCTGATTTTTTGGTCAATCTCGAAGAGGGGAATCTTGGCGGTACCGATCCGAAAAATATCAAGGAAAAATATTTTCAAACAGCGACTGGCAACAAATTGATTGATGTTATGTATCTTGGTGAATAAATAAAGAGTGGGGAACAATTTGTTCCCCACTTTTTATGATACCTTTTCTAAATCCCGCTTTAACCGCTTGATAATTCTTTTTTCCAACCTGGAAATATAGGATTGTGAGATACCAATCATGTCGGCCACTTCCTTTTGAGTATGCTCCACACCATCCAGGAGGCCAAAGCGCATCTGCATAATGGCCTTTTCCCTGGGCCCTAATTTATCTACGGCCTGATGCAGCAGGCTCTTTTCCACATCCTGTTCCAATTGACGGCTAATGGCTTCGCTGTCACTGCCCAATATGTCTGAGAGAAGAAGCTCGTTGCCGTCCCAATCCACATTTAGGGGTTCATCGATGGAGATGTCATTCTTGTACTGGTTGCTTTTCCGCAGGAACATAAGGATTTCATTTTCGATGCAGCGGGAGGCGTAGGTGGCCAGCTTGATCTTTTTTTCAGGACAGAAGGTGTTGACTGCTTTGATTAACCCGATGGTACCGATGGAGATTAAATCCTCCACGCTGATACCTGTGGATTCAAACTTTTTAGCGATATACACCACCAGACGCAGGTTGTGAACAATTAGGGTTTCCCGGGCTTGCTCCAGATCAGTTGAGGTTTCCAATTTGCGGAACACAATCCGCTCCTCTTCGGCCGATAAAGGCGCTGGCAGGGTTTCAGGGCCGTTAATATAATAAAGGTCATTTACAAATCCTAGTTTCTCAAGGACCCGAAGAAAGGCTATTTTCAGCCTGCTCTGAATCCTGTTGTCTTTGTTCATGTTGACCGACACCCCTTTTTGCTGTGTTATTTTCTATGACTTGTGGGTTGATCAGGCACTGATACTCCCCATTAGATAAGCTTTTATTGGTAAAGGCGATATAGACCCGGTCCACCTCAACCTGCACATTTTTTTGAGTGAGGAGAAACCGGCTTGGCCGAATCGCGCAGAGGATACCACTGCCGGATACATCCGTGTAGGGCACGAGCCGCAGGTCCTTGCCATATTCACTTTTGGCCACCTTGCCAATGTTGGAAAAGCTGGAGGAGATAAGAGTCGCCAGCTTTTTGGGCAGGATGTCCTTTACGGCGTTAAACTCGCAGACACAGACAGGGGTAGCGGAGAACACCTCTGACAGGTCGCAGCCGGTATCCACCATTGCGCCTATAGCTGTGGAGCGGCCAGAGTATTCAATAGTGGCTACATACTCCATATCCCCCAAGGATCTTTTTTTCGTAAAATGGGTTAGCAGGGAGATGAGGATGTAAATAATAGCCGCTATTCCAATCAACGTCACTGCTGAGAAATTGAAGTAGACTACGGAGTTATTGATATACATACCATTTGGAGAAAAGAGAATAAAAAAAGCGATCATCCCGCCTGCAAACAGGAAGTTAGCAATAAAGAAAATTGCGGTACACCGCAAAAACCTTTTAACATCCTTGATTCCAAACGTAGTCGCTACTATAGTTACTGAGAATATCAATTTGATCAGGCCCATGACGCTCCAGTGCAGATTGGGGAGAAAGATAATAAAAGAAAATACCGCTCCAATCGCCGCACCTAGAAAAATACGCCGTCGCTTGGTATAAGGCAGGGCCATCTTTGCCGTAATCCGCAGGAGGAAGTAGTTGATAATCAAATTTACGGCCAAAAGAATATCCACATAGATGGTTTGCTTCAAAACTTGACCACACCCTTTAAAAGATATTATAGAGGTGGTCTTTGAAAAAATATGTAAAAAATGGAAACCTGTTCGATTTTTTAAGAAGTAGTTATCCTTTTATAAATTTAGAAGCAAGCTTTGCATCAACTTTTGGATTGATGACTAAAATGTGGTCCATGATTTTGGAAAAAGCTTTATCAGGATTTATTTTATAAGAATCTTCGAGGCAGTTACCCCCAAGGAAATCCTCAATGGTACAAAATACAGTGCATGCCCAGCCATAAGGCACACCGGTCTTTGACAGTTTGTAAGCCTTGTCGCAGATGGTGATAAGCAATTTGCTCTGTAATTTGGTCAAGGCGGAGTCAAACCGGGCCCTGTCCTCTTTGGAGCAGCCCATCCTTTCCTTAATTTCAAAGTAGGGGAGACGGATATTTTCCCGGATTGCATCGTAAATTCGTTTTTCCATATGGGTGACATGCCCATCGGCATAAAGCTCATCAAAGGTTTTCCCCTGCCTGCGCACAGCCAAGAAATAGGGATACCACTCCTTGGTGATCCAGCCGCTTTTTTTGAAAAAGACCTTGCCGTAAGCAAGGCCCTCGCACTCCGTTACAGCCCGGATGCGCCATTCCCATGGATCGGTGTCAGCATCCCCTGTATGCCATTGAATACAGGGGTCGAAATACCGGGCCAAAGAACAGACCGTGTTATCGGAGCCCCCTTGGGTAAAGCCCACCTTCCGCAACGCATCGCAGAAGGTGGAAAAATTAGTGATCGTTTCGATGCCTTTCATAGCCTTAATCACCACAGTCCAAAGCACATAAAGCAGGAGACAAAGCCCAGGCTATTAAAGATTGTACCCAATAAGGACAGGACCATGCCCGCAGTGACGATTCCTCCAACAGCGCCTTGCTTTTTTGCTGTGCTGGACAATCCCAGGCCTATGATACCTAATATCAGGCCCAGCATCCCCGTGACGCCAAGCATGCTTACTGAACTGATTACAATACTGATTATACCCAATACCATGGAAGCTGTGGCAGCGCCCTTGCTGTCCATGTGAATGTTGTTTCCTATTTTGAAGGTGTTGTCTTTGTAAGGCCGGTCCGTTTGGTGCCGATAGGGGGTATTGGTTTCTTGGCTGGAAAAGGGATCGGGAGTACTGGGACTGCCCGCAGGAATATGTCCATAGATATTTTCATCATACTCGTGCTCCCGGCGATGAGAATCGGAAATGGAATTGGGCGTGGGAGTGGCGGTGGGTGTGGATGGGCTGGCTTCGCCAACGGGGTTGCCGCAGTGCGAACAAAATTTGCCCTTTACCTCCGCGCCGCAGTTTGTACAATACATGATCATCATTCCTTCTCATTTAATTTTTTATTACTTTGCCCAGTCCAAGGACCTGGTTACGGCTTTTTGCCAAAAAGAAGTGAGTCTCTTTCTTTCGCTGTCATCCATCTCAGGGGTATAAATTTTATCCAAAGTCCAATTGTCCTTAATTTCATCTAAATCCTTCCAGAAGCCGATAGCCAGGCCTGCCAGATAAGCGGCTCCCAAGGCTGTGGTTTCACGGATCATAGGGCGGCGAATGGAGAGCTCGGAAATGTCAGCCTGGAACTGCATCAGAAAATCGTTGGCTGATGCGCCCCCATCCACGCGCAACTCCCGAAGGGGAATGCCGGTGTCGTTGACAATGGCTTCAATCAGATCATTGACCTGATAGGCGATGGATTCAAGGGAGGCCCGGATAATGTGATTCCGGGTGGTGCCCCGGGTAATGCCAACAATGGCGCCTCTGGCGTACATATCCCAGTGGGGAGCGCCCAACCCTGTAAAGGCGGGCACCAGATATACGCCGCCATTATCGGGAACTTTATTTGCAAAGTATTCGGAATCTCCCGATTCGCCCAGAAACCGCATCTCATCCCGGAGCCATTGAATCACAGCTCCGCCGACGAACACGCTGCCTTCCAGGGCGTATTGGACATGGCCGTCAATGCTTATAGCGATGGTGGAGACCAAGCCGCTTTTACTCTCGACAATTTCTTCGCCGGTGTTCATTAACAGAAAGCAGCCGGTCCCATAGGTATTCTTTAAATCCCCTTTATTAAAACAGGTTTGCCCAAAAAGAGCAGCCTGCTGGTCGCCCGCTATTCCGGCAATGGGGATATCCTGTCCAAAGAGATTGGCGGCGCCGTAAACCTCGCTGGAATTGCGCACCTCAGGCAACATGCACCTTGGAATGCCCAATTCGCCCAAGATACGGTCATCCCAATCCAGGGTGCGGATGTTAAATAACATGGTGCGGGAGGCATTGGTGTAATCGGTGATATGGACGGCTCCATCCGTCAGCTTCCAGACGAGCCAGGTATCTACTGTGCCAAAAAGCAGGTTGCCGCTTTCGGCCTGTTCCCGGGCTCCTTCCACATGGTCCAGAATCCATTTGATTTTAGTGGCGCTAAAGTAGGCGTCTATTTTGAGTCCGGTACTTACTTTTATGTAATCCGCCAACTCAGTGTCCCGCTCCAGCTCTTCACAGTAATCCGCCGTCCGCCGGCACTGCCATACAATAGCGTTATATACCGGTCGGCCGGTGTTTTTGTCCCAAACAATAACCGTTTCGCGTTGATTCGTAATCCCAATCGCGGCAATTTCATCGGCCCTTACACCGCTCTTCGCCATGCACTCAATGAGAACGGAGTATTGGCTGGCATAGATGTTCATAGGGTCATGCTCCACCCATCCGGCCTGGGGGTATAGCTGCTCAAATTCACTTTGGGTGACCTCTAAAATATTTTGTTGTTTATCGAAGATGATAGCCCGGGAACTGGTGGTTCCCTGATCCAGCGCTATGATATATTTCTTCATAAGTCAGCCTCCGTAATTATATTGGTTATAGAATAAGAATACAATATTTTTTATTATTATACAACAAAATCACTATATAAATAAATAGTTTCATAAACATTACCTTGGATTTATTGTGGAAATTATATTGACAAAATTTAGTTTGTGGATTATGATGAAATATAGGTAAATTATTACATTCTTATTATTTTTGACATCGAGGGTGAGACATATGACGAAAAGAGAACAAGAAATTTTGGGATATATTAAAGATAATCCGTTTGTATCCCAAGCGGAGATTGCTGAAAAGGCGAATATAACTCGTTCGTCAGTGGCGGTACATATAACTAATTTGATGAAAAAAGGACTGTTACAGGGGAGAGCCTATGTCCTGTCCAACAATTCATATGTAGTGGCGATTGGAGCCGCGAATATTGAAATCCTTGGAATTCCTGAAAAAAAATTATCCAGGAATGGCAACAACGACGGTTTAGTCCGCCAAACAGTGGGGGGAATATGCCGTAATATTTCGGAGAATTTAAAGCGTTTGGATGTTGACGTTGAACTAATCAGCGCCTTTTCCGACGATCACTATGGAAATCTGCTGATGGATTCCTGCAAGAATTTTAATATTTCTATCAGCAGTTCGTTATTTGTTCCCAATAATAAATCCGGTATTTCTGTCTGCGTGGCCGAGGAGACTGAAGAATCCCATTATATGGTGACCGATACCTCTATTTATGAGCGCATTACCCCGGACTATATTATGTCGCGGGCCGACGTTATCCGGGGAGCAAAAGCCATCGTCGTTGACGCCAACCTTCGGCAGGATACCATAGAATATATAGCGTCCGCTTTTAGCGCGCCCATATTTGTAGATCCGGTTTCAGTGGAAAAGTGCAAGAAGCTGGAGAATGTATTGGGCAAGATATATGCCATTAAGCCCAATAAGGCTGAGGCTGAGGTATTGACCGGTATGGAAATTAAGAAATATAAGGATTTGCGGCTTGCCGCCAGCACTTTGTTGGACAAAGGCGTAAAGCAGTTGTTCATTTCGCTGGGTTCCGGGGGGGTATTCTATGCCAGTGAGCAGAGCTGCGGGAGGGTACCCAGCATTGTGGATACGGTTATCAATGCTTCGGGCGCCGGGGACGCGTTTTTGGCAGGCGTTGTCTATGCCCATCTCAACCGCTTTAATATTAAGCACGCGGCTCAGATTGGGAGCGCGGCCTCCAAGATCAGTTTATCCTCCCCTGAGACAGTCAACAAAGATATGTCCGGTGATCTTGTAAACAGTGTACTGATAAAGGCATTTTAAGTTAGACTATTTGATTATCATAGCACAGGATCATTCATTAGGTCCTGTGCTTTTTATATATGCCGCGGTTAAACCGCTGAAATTATCCGATATATGGTGGAACAGAAGGTGAATATTATTCTTGCCGCAACGCTTTTCTTATTAATTGAAGATGAGAGGGAGAAATTTGAGTACTTATATGCTCGATATAAAAATCTTCTGTTGCATAAGGCTTATGAAATCCTTAGAGACCCTATGCTGGCGGAGGATGCGGTGAGCGAATCCTTTATTCGCATTTTCAAAAATTTACATAAAATATCTGATCCTGAATCCGGCCGGGCCGCTGCGTTTGTTGTGACCGTCACAAAAAACGTGGCGCTGTCCCTTTTTAGAAAAGAGAAGGGACAGTCCGCAGAAGAGTTTGATGATACCCTCCAGGACCAATTCGATCTGGAGTCCTATATAGATTCCCAGGTTGGCGCTGAGGCGATTATTCGGGTAGTTGACCAGTTGGGAGAGGATTTAAAGAGTGTATTTTTGCTCAAATATGCCTATGATATGACTCACCGGGAGATTGGGAAGGCGCTTCACATCAGTGAAAATAATGTGACGGTCCGGCTTCACCGCGCTAAAAAAAGAATAGCGTCCGCTTTGGCAAAGGAGGGATTGACCTATGGACGAGAACAAGTTATATGAGAAAATAGCCTCTCAATATGTGGAGCGCTGCGGGGAGAAGCTTTTGCGTGAGGCCGATGAAATTCCGTCACTGTCCACACCTGGGTTGGATAAAAAAGTCAGCCTGCGGATGAAAATGGGAAAATTGCGCCGAAATTTAGCGGGACTGGGAACTTTAGTAGCTACATTGCTCTTGTTATTGTTGTTGCCGCGTATGCTGCAAATATTTGGTGGAAATGAATTTATGGCAGAACCGTCGAGTAGTGTGATGGAAGAATCATCCGCTGGCGGCATAATGACACCGGCTTTATCATCAGTCGAAGAGGAAGGTGGCAATCAAGTAGAGATAGAAGCACTGCCCTTAAACGTCACATTGCCACATAATTTTGATGTGGTGGAGGTGGAGGTGGATCAAGGGCAGACCATCTATCATTTGGCAGAGACCTCCATGGACCATGTGGTATTAACCCTGAGGGAAACGGATGAAAAGCCAGAAGTGGAGGAGGGTTTGCAGGAGATAGTCATTAACGATAAAACCGTCTACGGAAGTGATAGAGGGGACTACAGGATATTGCTTTTTGAAAAAGAGGGTATATTGTATGAAATGACCTGCAAGCATGACATTAATACGCTGATTCAGCTAAGTTCAAGTATTCTGTAATCTAATCCGGCATAATGCCGTTGATTATTATAGCATCAAATTACATTAAGGGGTATTCATATCGCCTATTTTGTAATAATAGCCCTTATTATCATGGCCTCCGGTACAGCCGGAGGTCATGATTCGTCAGTTCAGTCAAAGTATGGATAGGATAACTGTGACAAATGGCTGCGATAATGATATAATATACATGTTTGCGTTATCCATATTAATACCTGCCGTCGTACGGAATATGTAATCGGGTCATTATTCCTGCTCCCGACAAGGCAGTGGCAAGCACACACGGTAGATAGGTGTGTTATGAAATTTTGCAGATGAAGTATAATTGTCAGCAGACATGACCACAAATAATTGACGGCATAACCTTTATGGCTATACCGTCAGCTTCTATAAC
>Ga0153947_1001129_pt1 | contig 12787 bp, 11 predicted proteins | sample TSNJ031MetaG_FD_104697 | JGI IMG/M metagenome (GOLD analysis project Ga0153947, IMG submission 104697) | Attine ant fungus gardens microbial communities from New Jersey, USA - TSNJ031 MetaG | ecosystem: Host-associated > Fungi > Mycelium > Unclassified | place: USA: New Jersey, Wharton State...
CAAAACATGAGAAAGCAGCCCGAACAGGGCGGATTTCTCATGTTTTTAGGATTGCGGAAGCACAAAGTGCGTAGCAATCCGTAGGTATCAGGGGTCAAAATACCTTTTGACCCCAACATCATTACATCATATTAGAATTTTTAATCCTTTCTGACAAATTTCTCAATGCCTTTTCTTTATCTCCGTGTCGAATGTCACATTCCCATATGATTAAAATGTTCCATCCTAATTCCTTTAATTTTTGATGGTTTTCTCTATCCCGTCGTTGGTTGTACTCAATTTTGTTTCTCCAAAATTCAATATTTGTTTTAGGCATAACAAAATACTTACAGCCCTCATGGCCGTGCCAAAAACAGCCGTTTATAAAAATTACTGTTTGATATTTAGGTAAAACAATATCGGGCTGACCGGGCAATGTTCTAACATTTTTTCGGTAGCGAAAGCCTTGACTGAATAAATACTTAGACACTGTTTCTTCCGGTTTAGTTCTACTGCTTTTAATGTTCGACATATTTTTACTGCGGCTTTCTTTTGAGCGGTTGTCCATAAAAATCACCTTATCCGAAACATCGAAATCTTCGAGATTTTCTCCAATTTTCGCAATATTTATTACACCTGTATCTGGGCTTGTTTGATCTTTTCACGAATAGCCATTATCCTCTTGAAATGTGATTGCGGCAAGCTCCGCACCCCACGGCAGTATTCGGCGGCTAAGCTCAATAACTGTATGTCGCTGCCGTTGAGTATGCCTTGCTCTTTGCCAACGGTACAGAGACGTTTCCAGTAGTCTTCTCCAAAACTGAATATTTCTACTTCTGTCGATATCGAGTCCGTAAATTTCTGCTCTTTTTTTGCAGATGCTTTCTCATCACGAATATCATTCTTGGTTACTAAAGACGCTTTTGTTGATACACTTAACTCAAAGGGGAGTTCCTTTACAACGTCCCAGCATTCCGCCTTCTTGCAATAGGTTTCGATATTGCCGAGACCGGGACGAAAAAACACTTCTCTAACCAGTATTGCGATTTTCAGGATGTCGTCTATTAAGAAATCTGGAAGCTCCTGCCTATCCCAAATATTGCGGTAGTTCATCAGCATTCCGAGTTTTTGTACTTCAAAAATCAATTTCGAAACGGAATAGGCTACCGTCTGCATAAGGTATCCGCCGCTTTCTTTGTACCAATCCTGCCCCAAGATAGCTTTTCTTGCAAATATAAACAGGATAGCTTTTGCGACAGCATCACGGAAATAGGACTCGTTGAAAACGGCAGGGTCTTTTTTCCACTGATCCTCCATCTTTGCTTGAAAACGCTGTGAGTTGACCTCGCCCCCCCAAGCCACATAATACGGTAGCATATCCGCTGCATTCAAGTATCTGGCCAGGTCCTTTTTGTCAAAACGTTGTTTGGGGGGATTGACCTTTTCATATATAGCACGTTCTGACGGCTTCATCTTCATTTTTGGCTGTTCATACTGGCCGCGTGAACGCTCGAAGAACCAAATAGTTTGATATGGTAGACCTTTTGACGGTGGTGCGAACAGTTTTCTTGAGAAATCCTCCATACGCTGATAGAACGGATGGTTTGATACTAAATCAGCAGCGGTAACCTTGTTTTGGCTGTTGGCATACTGCGATGTCTTTCGAATAAATTCATCGCCGTCTTCGCCTTCTTCAAGGATAACTGTAAGCTTCATTTGAACAAAGATTCCATCCAATGGTGCGCCTTCTTTTATGCTTGCCGAAGCAAGTGAAGCGGTGGTCTGGCCGCCGTTGATGATCTGAAAGTCCGTAAATGAGGTAATGCATGGCCCAATATCTGGTATATCCTCAATAACGACACTTTTGGCCGTAGTCGATATCCCGTTATTGTATGAGAAGAAATTTTCACGTTCATTGAGTATTGTTCCGCGAATTCCCTTGTTGACACCGCCGCGCAATTGGAGGAATGAACGGACATTGCGTTCCAAAAGCCGCGGGCCAAATTTTTTATAGATGTTTGAAAGAAACTCACCGGGGACAACTGCCAGATAAGCTTCATACCTGCCAGCGCCAACATCCGCTCTGATACATGGGATGCCTCTAATACCGTAATCGACAGCATCGATTACGGTATCCTCTTTTTCTGATGTTGCGAGCTGAGCGTTGTAGATCTTTTCAATGTCAATAACATCCAGTTCGACTTTATAGGTTCTTCCCTGAATATTAATATCAGCAAGATCAATACTTTTAACGCGTCTGCTGAGTTGGTTCGTACTAATTATAAAAAGGTGAATCTTATAAATTTCAGTGGCGCGCCGCTTGATTTCAAATGCGAGTTGAACGGCAGGGTTAGACTGCTCACCATTGACGAAATATCCCTTGATAGCGTTTTCAACAAAATTGATCATTTGATCGCTATGTGTGCTAATGTCTGTGTTGGTGATGTTTTCTATGTCCTCACCATTGAAGTCAGCAAACAACAAATTAACTGTATTGGTTGGAATTTCAAGCGATCCTGCATGGATGAGCATGCTCTTGAAAGCCTTCGTGCCTCTGGGTTCAGAGAACTGACACTGATCAATTGCCGATAGGAGCGACCAGTCGCTAATCATAATCTCAGAGACCAGATCAATAAAGACCTCGTAAGGATACCGTTCCTCCTCAATGGCCGTCGCTTTGATCTGATTCAAATAGTATTCTCTATACTCCAGCAAGTCCATTACTATACGTCCTCCTTGAACCGCTCCAAAGAGTTAATAATAAGCTCATAGCATACTTTACAAATCTCTTTATGCTTGATATCTGACTCTGACAATCTCGGAAATTTGTCATCCACACAATATGGCTGCGCCGAAACAACCCTGAACTTTTCTGTGCAACAATCGTCGTTCATATTCAGGCCGTAGGTCAGGATTTTGCTAAGAAACAGTTCTTTTGTCTCATCCAAATCAATTTTGGTCAATATGGAATGAAACAGTTCGCTAATGCTTGACTTCCCATCGGTGAATACGGGTGACATAGATTCCAATCGGATAATAATTAGGTGGCCAGGCGTATCTGATGACAGTTGTGATACGGAGGAGATTTTAACACTAACTGATGAAGTGGAAACTGCTTTAATTTCATACCAATCTGTTCCGATAGAAAAGTCTTTTGCTGTGCCATCTGTACCGCTCCAAGCAGTAATTGCTCCATTAATTCCGACCTTTTTCTCAAGAACAGTATCAAGAAAGTAAAGTTCTCCAAATAAACCCTTCAGCGCTTCGGCAGAGATGTTGGTGCTGCCTTTTTTAAACATCGCTTTCCAAATATGAAACCGATTTTTGAGGTAGACCAACGCTTTCTTTTCCTCAAATATATCCTTAACAGTACTAACCAAGTCGCTGCAAAATGAGTAAAATACCTGTCTTGCTGTCGATTCTAATAAATCAAAGCTTGTCCAATAAACTCCTTCGCTTTCCTTGCCTTGAATCACACTAAGAAGCCTCGTGGAATCCATTTTGGGCGGAGCGACAGAGGACATAAACGAAAGGCGGGAATGACCTTCGTTGTTCATCCCATAATAAACTTTGATAACCGAGTTAACCTCAATCATTTTCTGTGCGCCCATCTCATTTGAAATGGTTTCAAACAGTTCCTTGTTAAATTCATTCATCCCCCAGTTCCTCCTCCTCGAACTCGTCATCCTCATTACTTAACTCCGCAACTTTCACAAGGTTGCCGCGATAACGCAGCAGTTCTTTTGCCTCTTTGGCCGGAAATCCAACCGCAAACCCCACAAGTAAGTCAGATCCGAAAGCCTCCTTTGTCGCGGCATAGCGTTCTCTGTCCGCCAATGAAAGCTTCTCATCGTTGATTTTGAGATCAACCAGATAGATTGCCAATAACGGGCATTCCCGTAGCTTTAGCCAATCTGTTGCCGTAAGTTGGTCGGGTTGTCCACCTGTACGCTTGGCCTTTTTCCTCGACAGGATTCTCTGCCGCTGTTCAGCAGTGGCAGATACCCCACTATTGAAAATGCCGGGATCAACAATACGGTTATTCGAACCGCCCATTCGGATATAATTCTCATCTGTTTCTCCCAAACGGAAGGCACGGATAGCAGCTTTCAATGGCCTGTTTTGTACAGTTACTTCCCGTGATGATTCACCAGCGGCAATAACGACATCCCATGTGGGGAACAACCTGCTTTCAGCAGTATAAGCAGACAGGCTTTCGCAATCAAACCGCTGATTTACTCCGCGCCCACTGGGAATTGTTATTTTTCCGAGCAACACAGCTATGTCTGCGCTTGATACGCCCCTCATCATGAATCGCTCACCTACCTGTTCAAAGGTGAACCCTTTTTCATGCTGCAGGGTGATAAACCCTTCAATCAACTCTTTATTTTTACGATTCTTCTCGGCATCTTTAAAGAGTTTAGAGGTGTCAGCGTAAACGCCGCCGTAATTGACATAATGTTCAAAGACCTGCGTGTGGCGCATTTTGTTTCTTGCAGTGATAAGTAACGTGGTTTCAAGTGTGGCAGGAGACTCCTTAACCATTAAACCAAAGTCTTCCGGTTTTTTACCCTGAAGCTCCATTTCGCGGAACTGTTCTTTCAAGTCGCGAACAGCATCCATAACCGATCCAAAAGAGTCGATGCTGGCCTGTGACATATAGATTCTACATAAATCCTCATAACGTGGACGATATCCAAACCAACGGCACATCTGCAAGAGCGTGTCATATGCTGTTGCACACCGACTGTAGTAGCTGATGCACAATCCCTCCAACGTCAATCCGCGGGACAATACAAAGCCTCCAATAACAATAACTCGCGAGCCCTTATCAGCGTGTTTTTTGTAATCGTACCGTAACTCATCGCGGTAGCGGTTGTTGATGATGGTGGTTTCGAATTCCTTGATTTCCGCATATAACCCGCGTTGAATATCAATCCACGCGAAATCTTCACGAACATTTTCATAGAAGTCCTCACCATTGGCATCGCCAATAGTGTAAAGGTCATACATCCTTCGCATTTCTTGATTCGAGGTGAACTCGCGTTCGGTCTTGTAGGAGTCCTGCTCAATGATGTTTTTGATGACCCTTATGTATGCCTTAACAGCCTCATTTACGCTGTCTTGGGGATCATTGAGGGCGGTTACGTTTATCATCATTGAGCGATGCTTAATCTTGTCACCGCGCAGAGTTCTCACGACATTGTTGATGAGAAAGCTTAAAATTGCTTCTTTCAGGCTGTCCGGTATTGTAGTGGCAACGAGGTCTGTTTTATGTTTCACGGGAATAAAGCCTGCTTCTTTGGTATCCAAAATTCGAATTGCTGCGGGGATGGAACCATCGCTTGGGAACACTCGCTCCCCGCCGAAATAGGTGCTCGGTGCATTGAGTTGAACAATGAAGTCATGAGGGAATAAGTCCTGGTTCATATCAACGTCATCAAAAGGGTCGATAAAAATATTCGCAAAAGGCGTGGCGGTAAACCCTATATAAGATGCTATCGGGAACTTGTTGTATATATCGCGGATCCTGCGGTTAACAGTGGAGGGCTTGTATTCCGGCCTTTTTGTATTTGGAGAAGCATTATCTGCCTCATCATCAATTATTAGAATGCTGATGCCCGATATATTCTCGCCTGGCTTTAGCCAATCGCATAAACTCTTTAGGATTGCCGCATTTTTCTTGACAACCAGGATAACAGGCTTATTGAAATCCTGAACTTGTGCATTTGTATTCTTCTGAATGAATTTCTTGAAGTCCCAATCAGAGTTCGTAAGCGGTATTCCATAATACTGTTTTGTGGACTCTCCAACCCCAATGTATTCAATCATACCACCGCCAATTGAATTGCTGAATGCACCAATGAACCCATAATCCACACGATCTTGGGTCTGTTCGCGAAGGGAATTTGTTAGACCTGCGAGCAAAACAATGGCACGATATCCATAATCGCAAGCCAGATTGATTAGGCCAAGGTAGTTTGCGGTTTTTCCGGCTTGAACATCTCCCATCACTAACCCGCGCTTTTTTGATTCCAAATCGTCCGGTAACCCAAAGGGGTTAGCGCAACGGGATAGGGTTTTTTCGCAGTCCCGTTCGAGACCGTCAATAATGTCACAGTCCCATCCGGATTGCCTAAGAAAAACGCGGTAGCGTTCAAAATAGGGACGCTCAATATTATCTTTCTGAGAAGTGAACCATATGTCACTGCTTGGTTCTGCAACTAACACATCGGGATCAAAGGTCTTTACGCCGACATTGCTCTCGTAACGACAAATTACTTCGTTGAGTATCTGATGGAAATCGGGAAAGGCTTCCGTAATGCCTATAAAACCCAATGTTGAAATGGCCTGTTCAACAAGTTCCTGATGAGCGGTCGGTCTTTTATCCAAGATGGTCTCAAGGATAGATAGAGCTTTGGTGATATCAGCATTATTCATTGTCCAATAATCCTCCTTGTGATGGAGTCGGCATGATCCTTCAGGGTGCTGTACGCCTCAGAATTAAGCAATCTATCGAGCAAGTCTGCTTTATCCTCTGGCTTGGCCATAGTTAAAATATCAGAAAGCTCCGAAATAAGCTGTTCTTTGTCAACGACATTATTCCGGTCCGGCAGTTGCACAGATTCGTCTGTGTGATCATTCCATATGGAGTGCTTTGGCAAAGAAGTTTCTATCTGAGATAACAGTATTTCAAGAAGCTTTGCCTCTCCCTGACCCAAGTTATCAAACAATTCTACAACAAGAGGGTTGTCCCTGTTAATGCTATAAAGTGCAGTCTTCTCGTGCATATTGATCGTGCGTATCCAAACAGGATTTTCCGCTCGTTGTTCTTTTAATCCGGGGAAGCGCACTGCCTTTCTGCTGCGCACAAAAGAGTCCTTTACCGACGCACGAAGTTGTTCACGGATGACATCCGGTATCCTGGCAGATGATTTTTTAACATCCAGCATCCATATAGAATCAAGCGATGACGGAATGTCAACTTGAATTCGGGCAAGCTTGTTTTGTTCGCTCTTCAATCCCATACGAAGCCAACTGCCCCAAGATATAAGTCGCTTGTTCCGATATAAGTAGAAGCCCTGATCGTCATGTAGGCTCTTTGGATAACCCAACAGCGCCTTTTCTTCATCAGTTATTGTATTCCAATAAGGAAGAGAGTATGGTGTAACAGAAATTACCTGTCCGTGAACCTTGAGCCGTTCTGTATGACCTGTCTGTTGTCTTGGTGTTGATCCGCAGAGAAAGGGATCGCGTTTTTCGATGCGACGGAAGTTAAAAAACATCTCGTGTGTTGCATAGAACCGGTGGAATACCAACTCAACATGGCGCTTTGCTTCCGCAATAGCGTCGCGGAAGGAGTCTTCAAAATTTTTAGCACTTCCTTGTATTTTGTCAAACTCACACCAAACAACCAGTGTGCCGCTGCTGTAATCCAGCAGTTTATCAATATTTGGAATGATGCTTATCTCATCATTATCCAAGACCCATAGATTCCATTTGTTCTCTGATTCAATCAAATTTAGGTCAAAAGCAATAGCGTTCAGTTCATCACGAATCTTGCTAACAACAGTGAAAACTCGGCATTGCGACAGGGACGCAGATTTCAGCCCTAATCCAAACCGCCCAAGTTCAACTTCGCTGTCTTCACGGCCATCGCGATTCGAGCCGAGAAGCATCGCATTTTCGAGTTCTCCATAGGTCATACCAACGCCATTATCAAGAAACTCAGCAAAGGCTTTGTTATCCGAAACATCGCTGATTACATCAATACGATTTGCTTGAGCGGAAATGCTGTTGTCAATGATGTCAGCTACGGCCGTCGAAAAATTATATCCAATCGCACGAATGCCTGTAATAAGGGTTTTGGCAGGCGGCTGTTTTTCGATAATGCGTCCCACGTAAATCACCTCCGTTCTAACTACGACCTTTTAGGAATGTTGTATCGTCCCTGAAACATTTCACGGAATATCTCTGTTATGACATTGACAACAATTGAGTTTCCAATGAGTTTATTCATACGGCGATAGCTGTAATCTAAATGTATTGTACGCTCGTACTCTTCCTCGGTAAAACCCATAAAAAGAAACGCTTCCCGGATAGTAAGCCTGCGAAATGTATCGCCCAGCGCACCACTGTATTTAAACAACGCTGCCGTTTGCGTTCTATCCATATTGCATGTAATTGTGCGAACAACCGTTGATGCGCTTGCTTCTTTCCCATTCTTTTGCCACATAACCCGTCGAGATGGTGTATTATTAAGTTGGGCAATATCCGCTTCGTTTTTTAACACTTCTCTGGTATAATCAATCTGCAAAAACTGCAGTGCATCAAAGGTTCTCGCACTCTTTGCTCTTTCTATTGACTTAGATATACATAGAGGGTGTTTTCCCCTTTTACTTATGACAAAGGCACGTTCTCTGTCCTGTGGAACGCCGAAATCAAGGGAGTTAAGAACCATCGGGCTGTCATTTTGATAGCCAATCGATTCAAGAAATTTCAAAAAGTCCTGTAAATCATTGAGGTAACGCCCACACAGGATTGTCTTTACATTTTCCATAAGTAGATAACGCGGTAGTTTTTGTAACGTATGTAATTCTCTCAGAAGGCGCTCAACCTCCCAAAGTAATGAGGAACGTGTGCCCGATCCTTTTTTCATGCCTAAACCATTCCCGCCGGTTGATAAATCCTGGCAAGGAAAACTGTAGATTAACAGATCACATTTTGGCATTTTCTTTCCGGTCAATTGAGAGATTGAACCAAAGTTTTTGCTTCTTCTATTAGCGATATAAAGTTGTTCGATAACATCAGGACTAATTCGCTTTATATTTGTTTTTCTCACTGATGTAAGGCTAAATTCAAACTGGGATAAATATGCCATCTGCTCTTCATAGGAAGGTAGTTCTTCTGTCGGCTCGCCTGCATGGTGAATCGCATCATAAGCAATAATCGCATCCACCATCCATTCACTGATGCCAACAATCTTACAGTTGGCACCTAATCGTTTAAGAGCGGTTGCTTGAGCCCCTATTCCGGCAAAAGCCTCAAACACACGTAGTGGTTTGACTGTGTTTTCCATAATGGTTTAGATCCTTCCTATTCTATCTCTATGACGGGCGCAAAGAGGCTCATCTGCTTGGGCGTTTACATTTCCGCCCATCCACAGGTTTTTCGGCATCCTTCGGGATTGCCCAAACCTTGCCGAGACGCTCAAGGCCGGGGATACGGCCTTGTTTGCAGAGCACCTGCACGCGCCGGCGGGTGATGCCCCATTTTTCTGCGGCTTCTGAAATGGAGATGTAATCCATAAACGCTCACCTCATGTTTATATGCAAAAATAGCCCTACGTTTTGCAGGGCTTCTCCAACGGGCGCAGCTGGCTGCAAAACGATATAGGCCCTTATAGCTTTGCGTTGCCGTCCTTCGACGGCTTTGCCAATATTTCGCATAATTTATGCTCAGTATATACCTTTTCGCGAACAATTGCAATCTGCATTCGGCATTTTATGGCAGAAAATCAAGCTGCGATTCGCCCAATCTATGATATCGTTCTCCGCCAACTGCGTGGCAGTTATGTCGTCCGCATTCGTCAATTTTGCCTGACAAGTCACCTATGTAAACCTTTCTGCATTATTTCCGCTTTCCCCTCGGCATGGTCAGCTTGTAGCTATGGTCGATCATGTTGTATAGCGCGTCCTCCGGCACTTCGTCGGGGCGGATGGTGTCCAGTGCTCTTTGTTCATGTGGCAGGCCGGAGTGACGCCTGGGTATATTTGCCTCAGAAAATCGGCGCGGAGCGGCTCGCACTTGAGGTTCACGCACAGGCCGCTGCGCTCGTAGATGAATGCGAAGCTCTTTTTGTTGCCCTTATGCCGCATGACCGCCCAGGCGTCGGGCACACCGGTAAGCTCATCGAAGGGATAGTCCTCATAGACGTCCGGGTAGGTCAGGCAGTAGTCGATAACTCTCGCCGGGTCACAGTTTTTCTTCCCACTCGGCCTGCTTAAAGCCAACTAACACAAAGTCGCCGCCCACCAAAATCGGGCGCTTGACCAGCATTCCATCGGTGGCGAGCAGGGCAAACTGCTCGTCATCTGTCATGGTAGGCAGCCTTTTCGACAGCTCCAGCGCCTTGTATTGCAGACCGCTGGTGTTAAAGAAGCGTTTCAGCGGCAGACCGCTTTTCGCGTGCCAGGCCCGCAGATCGGCCTCGGTAGGATTCTCGGTCTTAATGTCGCGGGAGTCGTACGCCGCGCCCTTGGCATCAAGGAACGCCCACGCCTTCTGACAGGTGGTGCATTTGGGATAGCAAACGAACAGCATAATGATTCCTCCATTTTCGGTGATATGAATTCTTATGTACGGAGAAAGGTCAAGGTTGCCCGGTGATTCGCCGCAAATAAGCCGCTCTTTGTCCGGCTTAGTGAGCGCCTTGAGGCGGTACTCAAGCCTCGACGCCTCCGACCTGCCGGGCGCTTCCCAAGCGGCCTCGAAGCGGAGGGGTCGGCGGGAAGCGGTATATTTTGCACCCTTGCCTCCACGACTTGAATGTTCGGCGAAGCGGCGCGCAAGGCCGGTGGTGATGCCGGTGTAAAGGCTGCCGTCCTCGCAGCGCAGAATGTATATGTAATGCGCCGTTTTTCCTCACCTCCGCCGACATTTTCCGCTCCAATTATAACATGATTTTACCGGAAAACCCAGCATGAACCGGATGCGGTTTTCGAACTAAATTTTGAGGCGCACGCCTTTGGAAAGACAGGAGACAAAAGAGCATCCAACACAGCTGAAACTGTGCCGGATGCCTTGATAGTAGTGGTCAAAAGTTCAGCCCCAGAGCGATTTTATCGGCGGCGGACCGAAGCTTTGCCACACTCGCCTCACAGGGCGCACACGTCGGTCTTTCCACCTCCTTCATGGGCAGGTACTCCTTGTACGCCTGCCGCGTGTTGCTTGGGCGGCTGTAGCCTAACAAGTTGGAGAGCGTTCAGGCATACGTACCGCCTTTCAGTGCGAGGGCAGCATATGTATACCGCAGGTCGACAAAGCGAACATGGTCAAGGCCCGCCTGTTTCGTCACCCGCTTGTGAAGCAGCCGCACCATATTGGGAGAATAGGGCTTCAGCGTACCGGGGTGCTGAAACATATAGGGGTTGCTGAGGTGCATGGCGTGCTCCAACTTCAGCAACTGCACCGTCTGGCGAGGCAGGACAATCGTCCGTGTCTTGTCAGCGTATTCCACCAGTTTCCGGCGCTCTACGACCCGCCCCTCATGGATGGTGAGTGTATTACTTTCTATATTCAGATCTGACCACTTGAGTGCGATCAGCTCGCCCTCCCGCAAACCGCTGGTCAGCTCCAGCGTGAACATGGGCAGATACCCAAGCCGCTCTGCGGCGTCTAAATAATCCTCGATTTCCAGTGCGGACAGAACATTTGCTTTGACCGATTTTGGTTTCGTATAGCGGAACGCTCTCGCCAGGTTTTTGTCAATTCTCTTTTCAACTACTGCCCGCTCCAGGCATTGCTGCAGAAGTCGGTGGATGTGCCGCATCGTTCCGTCGCTCAGACCCGGATAGTCGGCACTCTCGGGGCGGTGACTGCCGAAGCGTTTGCGCTCGTCCAGAAACTGCCCAATATCAGATTCAGTTAGCTGTTCTAACTCGATGTCTCCTAAACCGGGGAAAATGTGGTTTTGCATCACATAGCGATGTGCCGCAAAGATGGTCGGCCTCACATTCGGTTTATCGCGGTGCTCCATCCAGCACTCCGCCCACTCTTTGACCGTCATAGCCCCGCCTCCTGACACAGCCGCGCCAGGTCGCGAAAAGCGATCCACGGCAGTCGTGCCGCTTTCAGGACTTTTCGGTGCAGATAATAGAACTCGTGAAGTTGATAGGTCCGACCTGTTTTCGGGTTGAGAAACACCTCCGGCCGCCCTGGGTAACATTCCTGCTCTCTCATCAGTAGGGCGACGGCCTTTTCGTTCAGAATTAACAGCCGCTTGCCCCGCAGGATACACCGACTCCGTACATCAAAATCGGCCCACAGCAGTGTGAACAGTTCACATTGCCGCTGGCCGCTGGTGAGTCCGATATAGATGATTGGCAGTACGCCGGCGCTTTCCGCCGCCTTCAGGTAGCGCTGAAGCTGCCCAAGACGCAGCGGAACGGTTTCATGCCCGGAACCTTTGGAAATCTCGCAAAGCTCCGCCGGATTGTATTCAATAAGGCCATCCCGGCAGGCTTCGTCCAGGCATCGCCGAAGTAGCAGGTGGACGCACCACACGCTCCCGGTGCCAAGTCCGTTTTGGACAAGCCGTTTATAGAACGATTGGATTCGCCGGACGCTCAGGTCGGCCAGTACCACGTTGCCAACACTGGGGATGATGTGGTTGTAAATCAGGTTTCGATATCCGCTCTCAGTGTTGGGGCTCCATTTGCCGATGCGCTTGGTGAACCATTGCTCCGCCCAAACGCCGACGGTCATGTCTTTTTCTCCCTGCATTTGCTCTCCCCCTGTCAGCAAAACACAATACCCACAGGAGGGCGGGAATATCCAGAGAAAGATGATTTTGAAATCTGTCGGATTGAAAATCTAAAATCTATCGGATTGATGTTGTAAAATAAATCCGCATTGAATGCCGCAAATGGACTTGAGCACCCTGAAAGAATATGGGACCCCTCTTCGCTTGCCACAGTCAAACGGCAATGTAAAATGAAACTTTGATATAGGTTGACTTATACCTACTATTCTGTGTATAATAATAGGAAGAAAGAAGGTGCCACAATGAATATTGATTCTAACTCCA
>Ga0153947_1001133_pt1 | contig 12755 bp, 13 predicted proteins | sample TSNJ031MetaG_FD_104697 | JGI IMG/M metagenome (GOLD analysis project Ga0153947, IMG submission 104697) | Attine ant fungus gardens microbial communities from New Jersey, USA - TSNJ031 MetaG | ecosystem: Host-associated > Fungi > Mycelium > Unclassified | place: USA: New Jersey, Wharton State...
AAAATATATTCATACTTAAAATACTATTAGAAACAAAGAAAGTCAATACGTATTAATCAATTTAAGGAGGAAATTTTATGAAAAGAATGTTGTCAATTTTACTGATTGGAGTTATGTTGACGGGGCTACTGTCAATGACAGGTTGTACAAGCTCTGAAACACTAGAGGAAATAACGGTCGCAATGGAACTTGCATATCCACCATTTGAAATGAAAGACGATGCAGGCAACCCGGCAGGCATCAGTGTTGATTTTGCCAAAGCATTTGGAGTATATATCGGCAAAGAAGTCATTATTCAAAATACCGCTTGGGATGGTCTTATCCCATCTCTTCAAACAGGGAAAGTGGATTTCGTAATTTCATCTATGACAATAAGGGATGACCGCAAAGAGCAAGTTGACTTTTCTGACCCCTATGCAAATGCCTTGCTTGCCATTTTGGCAAACAAAAATTCGGAAATTAAGACAATTGACGATTTGAATCAGGCGGGAAAAAAGGTTGCTGTAAAAACAGGCTCAACAGGATTTTTATATGCGCAAGACAATCTGAAAAATGCAGAGATTATTTCGCTCCCAGATGAAAGTGCTTGTATAACAGAGGTGACGCAGGGAAAGGCAGATGGCTTTTTATATGACCAACTTACCATCTACCGTAATAATCAAGAAAATCCTGACACAACCACAGCTATCTTTATTCCATTTCAAAATGTTGAGTATTGGGGTGTTGCAGTACAAAAGGGAAATACCGAACTTCTGAATCAACTGAATGAATTTATAGCAAAATTCACCGCAGAGGGTGGTTTTGATGAACTCTCACAAAAATATTTATCTGAAGAAAAGGAAGCATTTGACACGCTTGGTTTCAAGTGGTTTTTTGACTTAGAGGAGTAGTCATGAATATTTTTGTATTAACAGATGAAAAGACACATCCGTTAAAAGCAGCAGTCAATCTGCTGCTTTTAACGGCGTTTATCGTGCTGATCTTTTGGTTCTCTTTATCAAGAATTGGGGTCACTTTTCACTTTGCATTTTTATACCCATTAAGAGGACGATTGTTGCAGGGTTTTTTAATGACGCTATATTTAAGCCTTGCAAGTCTGTTGGTCAGCCTGATTTTTGGTTTGTTAAGTGCGGTTATGCAGTCGTCTAAAGTTCTGTTTTTTCGGTATTTTTCAAAACTGTATGTAACCTTTATTCGTGGAACGCCGCTCATTATGCAAATTTATCTGTTCTATTACATTGTCGGAACGGCTTTTGGAATTGAAAATCGCTTTATTTGCGGGGTTTTTATACTTTCGATCTTTGAGGGCGCGTATATTGCCGAAATTATTAGAGGTAGCCTTCTGTCGATTGACGGCTCACAGCTTGAAGCGGCTAAGGCGGTAGGATTTACAAAAAAGCAAACGATAATCCATGTGATTTTACCGCAACTGTTTGCTCGAACTTTGCCTGCGCTTACAGGGCAGCTCGCATCTATTATTAAGGACTCGTCTTTACTTTCAATAATCGCTGTGATTGAGCTCACCCAAACAATACGTGAAATTACTGCTACAAATTTCAAGCTATTTGAATGTTATTTATTTTTAGGCGTGCTATATCTTTGCCTTACATTGCCCGTCACTTTTATTAGTCAAACCCTTGAAAGGCGGTTTAATTATGAGAATTGAATTAAAGGCACTTTCAAGGCATTTTGGGGATAATGAGACGGTGCTGGACAACATCAATTTTTGTGATGACATTAAAACACTCGCCTTAATCGGACGGTCGGGGTGTGGAAAATCTACTTTGCTACGGATTCTTGGCGGACTTATTTCGTCCTCAAATGGTGAAGCGTGGGTCAATGGAAAAATGGCACAGGATAGCGAACAATACCGCAAAAATATTGGATTTGTGTTTCAGCATGTCGGATTGTTTAAGCATTTGACTGCAAAGGAAAATATCATGTTACCACTTACTTTGGTACATAGATTATCAAAAGAGGATGCCGAAGATCGAACAGATGGACTTTTGGAACGCTTTGGGCTGAAAGACGAGGCAAACAAAAAGCCTTCTGCTCTATCCGGCGGTCAGCAACAAAGAATTGCTATCGCAAGGGCGGTTGCGCCAAAGCCGAGTATCCTCTTGCTTGACGAGCCGACATCAGCACTTGACCCTGAATACACAGCTGAGGTGCTTGATATGATAAACGAACTCAAAAATGAAGGAATGGCATTTATCATTGCTACGCATGAAATGGGATTTGCGCGCCACGCTTGCGAAAAAGTGGCTTTTTTAGATGAAGGTGCGATTGCAGAATATGGTAACAGTCAAGATGTTTTTGCAGTCCAAAAGACAGAAAGACTAAAATCGTTCCTTTCAAAGATGCTCGAATGGAGTATATAACGGATTAGGTGTTGGCGCTTGTGCCAGTGTGAATAGGTTTCCTGAAACCGGCGAGGATGACGGTGATGACGGTGATGACGGTGATGAGACGGAAACGGTTGGCATTTTGGAAAGATTTCTTGTGGAGGATAACGATATGGAGATTGGTATTTTATATGAGTCAAAAGAATGGTCGAGTTACGAACTCGAAAAGGATATCAATGCATTAGGCGTGACGGCAAAGCTCATTGACGTGGAGCAGGATGATAATGAAGATGAAATTCTAGCTTGTGATATGATTGTAAATCGTGTTTTTGCAAGCGCCGTTTTTCGGAGACATCAAAAATCGCTTGATCGTATGCCACACATCATAGGGTTAATGAAAGCACGTGGCATACCCATGATTAACCCATATGAAGCGCACTTTTATGAGATTAGCAAAGCGCTTTCAACGACGACTCTTGCAAATAATGAATTCCTCGTGCCCGAGATGTACGGCGTGTTTACTCCGGAACAACTTTTAAGCGACTTAGGCAATTTGAGCACTTTAGGCAACAAGGGAATTGAGTACCCTTGCATTGTCAAGCCAAACTGCGGTGGCAGGACAAATTATACGTTTATCGTGAAAGATCATTCTGAGCTTGTAGGTAGCATGAAAACTGCCCCCAACATAGAATTTATTGCAGAAGAATACATCAAACCTGAATACGGGTTTTTAACGAGAATTGAAATCATCGACCGTTCGTGCAAGTTAATTCTCAAAAGAAGTGTCACCGAAAATGGGCTTTCAGCTTATCATCTGGGCTCGGTCTACGCGGCGTATGACGATTGTTGCAACATGATTCGGGAGACTGCCGTGAAAGCAATGGATTGTCTGCATATTGAAACAGGAAGTATGGACATAATTGAGAACAATCGCGGATTTTACATCATTGATATTAACTCAGTATCTAACGTATCGGAGGATAATACAGAAATGTTCTCATTTGATTTGATGAAAGAAACCGCCGCCTATATTGTAAAAAAATATAGACAATTGAAGGGAGAAGCATTATGAATATAAAGGAGATTTACGAGTGTTTCGACAAGATTGGCTGTCTGACATTCTCAACATGGACGGGTAGCGAAATCGAATCGAGGATTGCGCACTTTTTTGCCTATGACGATGATGGCATTTATTTTCGTACAATGAACGTAAAACCTTTTTATGAACAGTTAGTGACTTATAAAACGTTGTCTGTATGCGGAATGTATCCGCAAACGAAGCAGGTATGGGAACGGCGACACAGGCTGCAGCTACGGCAGCTGTTTCACACCCTGTAAAACAAGGATTGGTTCAATCGTTTTCGATTTATATAGACACCTTCTGTGTATGCACTTCGACTGCCTTTATCATATTGATGACCGACTGCTTCAATGTTATGGGGAATGATGGCATACTTATCTTAAACAACGTGGGAGATATTCCAAACGGACCAATGTTTACACAGCTGACCGTCAGCACGGTCTTCCCATTTGGCGATGAAGTGGTAATCGGAGTTCCATGCTTCACCAACTATTTTGGACAGGTGATTTCCAATGGCGGAACGATAGTGATAGTGCCTCTCAAAGAATCTGACGGGTTTGCGCTCAAAGTCAGAGAACTGGAAAAAGTTGTGACAGAGAAAACCAAAGTGATTCTGATCAATTTTCCTTCGAATCCACTCGGCAGTAATATGGATAAAGAGGAACTGGAGGAATTGGCTCGTTTTATTATTGAAAAAGACCTATACGTGATAACAGATGAGGTATATCAAAATTATATATATGGCGCTGATAAAAAATTTGTCAGTATTGCAGCGCTTGATGGGATGAAGGAACGGACTGTGATTGTGGATAGCTTTTCAAAAGCATATGCGATGACAGGATGGCGAATCGGATTTGCTGCAGCCCCAGCTGTGATCATCAATCTCATGGTGAAATCGGTAGAGGCCAGTGTGTCCTGCGTAAATGCGCCGGCTCAATTTGCAGCAATAGAAGCGTTAGAAGGACCACAGGATGACGTGACAGAAATGATATCCGTTTTTCAAAAGCGAAGAGATATATTATATGATGAACTTTGTAAAATCGATAAATTGTCTTGCCTCAAGCCTGCAGGTGCTTTTTACTTTTTTATTAACATTACACAGACAGGTCTCAGTAGCGAGGAATTTGCGATTCGCCTGCTGAAAGAGCAGAAAGTAGCGGTAATTCCGGGTACAGGATTTGGAGATGCGTACGGGGAAGGGTATGTGCGTCTTGCATACGTAAAGTCAGAAGAAGACATTCAAAAAGGCATAGAGCGGATCAAGAAATTTGTAGAGACGCTATAGCCATAGGTGGTGCTGAAAGGGGAACAGTGTAAATGAAACTTTTCATCTTTAATTACAGGGAATTTGACGAAAAACCATACTTCGAGAAATTCTGCAAAGAATATGACGTTGAGTATGAATATACGGAATGCAGGAGGAAACTGCATTTTTGACAGAACGTGCGAAAAACGGTCCGGCGCTGGTCACCGCGGTTATGGGCGTGCACCCTTCAGCGGCAAATCATAATATGGAGGTTCTTAACGATACAAACAAGGTTATGCTGGCGGAGATGGCAAACCAGATTGAACAAGCAGGGAGTAAGCTATGTATTCAACTATTCCATGTAGGCAGGAATGCAGCAGCGGGCGCTTTGGTCGATGGCAGTGCAATCCCGTGCGCTCCTTCAGCAATCCCGTCTCCAATTTATAAAGCGATGCCGAAGGAACTTTGTGAAGTGGAAATAGAAGACATCTATACATATTTTTCAAAAGCGGCAAAGCTCTGCCAAGACGCTGGGGTACACGTAGTTGAAATCAGTTGCAGTGCAGGTTATCTGTTGTCTGAATTTCTATCTGAAAAGACGAACTTACGTACAGATCAATACGGAGGAAGCAGGGAAAATAGAGAACGATTTCCGCTTCGCGTGATTCAAGCAGTAAGAGAAGCGGTCGGCAATTCATATCCCGTCATATTGAGAATTTCGGGCGCTGACATGATGGGTGGATATACGGTGGCAGATATGCAGTAGTTTTGTCAAAGTGCAGAGCCATACATCGACGCGGTCAATGTGACAGGAGGGTGGCACGAAGCGCATATTCCGCAGATTACCATGCAGCTCCCACCCGGTGGATTTGCATTTTTGGCAGCAGCGATCAAACAAGCAGTGAATGTTCCGGTTATCGCTTGCAATCGAATAAACAACCATGAAATTGCAGAGGAAATTTTACAGGAAGGGTTTGCAGATTTTATTGGCGGGGCGCGTGCGTATTTGACGGACAGCAGATACGCCTACAAGATCGAGAACAATCTTCCATACAAGCATTGCATTGGGTGCAATAAGGGCTGTATTGAAAACGTATTCAAAAGTCAACCGATCACTTGTATCTTTAATCCGATGATCGGACACGAGGCGGCATACCATAAAGCAATCACCAAGCAGGTATCTGTAAAAGAAAAAACCCTCATAATCGGAGGAGGACCTGGCGGACTTTGTGCCGCACAAAACCTTGCATTGATTGGGCATCAAGTAACCTTATGCACAAAGGAATCGATGGGGCTCACGTCTACTCATTAAAGGAAGTGTTTGATGCAGAGGGAGAGACATTGCATCAATTCCTAAAAAAGAAGGTTTGCATTATAGGCGGTGGTGCAAGCGGAATTGAATTGGCATATTACATCTTAAATCGTTCTCCGATTTTAAGAGACAGCAGAACATTTCTAGACTGTTTTGGCTTACCTGAAACAAAAGAGAGTTTTTTTTACCCCGGGAATATAACCGTTTTAGAGATGGGTGCAAAAATAGGCGCGGATTTGGGATCTGCAAGGTGGATTTTTATGAAGCAAATCGCAAGGTATCCATTGACGATGATGACACAGACGCAGGTCTTGAAAATTGCAGAAAATTATGTAGAGGTTCTGCAAGATGGAGAAATAAAAAGGATTCCTGTGGAGTTTGTGGTCATTGCTACAGGATACAGACCGGCAGCAAGAGAATTGGTTCAATGACTTGATCAAAATCAGTATCGTTATGATGTGATCGGAGATTGCAATCAAGAATCAGAACCTGCAATTATGGGTGCAACAGCGGATGCATTTCGATTGATGATTCAGTAAATGATAGAAATTGATCAGTAAATTTACATTAAAAAAGCCGAGGTATTTTGCAAATCCCTTGGCTTTTCATCTCGATGCGGCGTAAAATTCTATTCAGAGTAATCGATACCCATCGCTTGCCGATTTTACACAGCTTTAGCTGTATTGTAAAATGGGACAGCGTAGCGTTATATCACATTAACTCGTGCATTTCAAGTAATTTGCATGAATTTAAATTCATTATTCAACCATACTTCTACCATGTTATTCTACAAACGTATAAATCTCTTCAAGCGGCTTCTTTTTCGGACTTTTGGGATTATCCTCAGGAACGCCGATGGACATCATGGCAGCCATATAGTAATCTTCTTTTTCAAATCCAATTTCTTGTTTTAAAAGTGCTTCGATTTCATAGGTCGCATAATTCGCGCTTGTCAGCCAACAGGTACCATATCCGAGATCGATGGCCTTCAAAGTAAAGTTTTCGAGGGCGGCGCCGAGACTCTGCATCCCGGGACTCTTATGATCCACAAGATCATAGAGCAGTGCTGGGTCACTCTCTGCGAATTCAAGCTCATAATAACCCGAGGGTCTGTATACGGTGGTATATACGATTGCAATCGCGGGTGCCTTTAAGAAAAAGAGCGTAAGGTTTCTAACAAATTTTCGAAACTTATCACCGCGCACCTTATCTTTTTTATCCATTTCAAGCGCAATGCACTCATTTCGGTCGACAACCGCATTCCCAACCTTTTCAATCAAATCGCGGTTTTTAATTACGACGAAGTGCCAATTCTGAATGTTTTTACCTGATGGAGCAAGACCTGCGGCCTGAACCATTTGCCTTAAATGTTCTTCAGGAACATCCCTTTCTTTATAGTGGCGAATGCTTTGCCGCTTGTTCAATACTTCTTGTAATTCCATCTTTTTTCCTCTATTCCTTTTCTGACTTGGTTTTTCCTCTAATCTCAGTCTACCATTTTTTGACCAGCTTCGCAATAAGCGGGTCAATTTGATCTAATGGGATTCGGTTATAATAAATAATGACGGATGTAGCGCTGTCTGCACCTTCAGTATAAAGGGAAACAGGTATTGCCAAAATACCTAGCTCTAGTGCGCTTGCGCACAGATCCTCAGCTGAACGGTCGGTTTCTACATTTATTATAATATTTATGCCTGAAGACGTGTTGACAGGTTTTATGAGTGCACTGCCATATTTTGAAAATGCACTTATAAGCGCCTGTAGTTTTTGTGCATATAGATTTCGGAGCTTTTTAATATTTGTTTGATATAGACCTTGCTCCATAAAAAGTGCAAGGGTAAGCTGCTCCGTCTTTGAACAGGTCTGAACATAGTCGCTGCAGATAGACCTAAAAATCTTTGCCATCGTAGGCGGCAGCACCATATAACTGATTTTCATGGATGAAAATGTCGTAGATGAAAAAGATCCCAAATAAACAACACGCTGGTTTGTATCCAAACCCTGCATCGCGGGAATGGGCTTTCCAAAATAACGAAGCTCACTATCATAGTCATCTTCTAAAATGATGCTGTTGTTGCGGTTTGCCCAATCTAAAAGCTCATATCGTTTTCCCACCGGCATGACTGCGCCTGTTGGAAATTGATTGGATGGGCTTACGTAGACGGCAGACGGAATGTTGGAAGGAAGCAGTGCGATATTAACCCCTTCTCGCCCAACTGGAACGGGCGTCATGACAAATCCCCTATCGCGGAAAATACTTCTGACCGGCAGATAACCAGGCTCTTCTACAGCGATATGACCGATACCCATTTTACTTAAAATACTGGTCAATTGCCCGGTGATTTGCTGGGTTCCTGCACCGATTACAATCTGCTCCGGAGTACAAATCGCACCGCGGGAGCGATAAATATACTGGGAAATTTCATGACGCAGTGCGGCTTCTCCTTGTGGATCACTTTCAAAGAGGAGTAGGGGGGAATATTCAGTTAGAATCTTGGCCATGCACTTCTTCCATTTAGTAAAGTTAAAACAAGCTAGATCATATAGCAGGGTGGGTACCTCCTCTTCAAGTGCAATGTGCAAAGGGAGATTATGTGGCACATGGGCAGTATCTACTGCATGTGTAATACTGCTCACAAAATAGCCGGATTGTGGCTTGCTATAAATATAGCCTTCTACTGTCAGTTGATTATATGCCTGTTCGATGGTTGTAATGCTGATTGATAGCTGGGTGGCAAGTCCTCGGAGTGAAGGGAGTTTTTCGTCCGCTCTCATTTCACCGTGCAAAATGGCTTGCTTGATGTAGTCATAAACCTGCAGATAATAGGGTCTTTTTACGTTATCATCTAAAACTGGAATAATTGCTTTCACCATGCACCTCCTCTTGTTAAGCTAATCGATACCCACCGCTGAGACGGGAGCATATTAACGAAGTTACCTTCGGTTGACAAAGTACCGTGTTGTACCTTGTCAACCGAAGGTATGATCATCTGTACTTATAAAAAAATCAAATACTAAAAACAATTCGTAGTTATTTGGATTGATCATAGCGAAAATGAGATATTGTACATAAAAAAATAAATAAAATTGCATATTTAAAAGCGTACACTTGTGAGGTATTATAATTATAATACAAAAAAGGACGCAGGTCAACTGAAAGGCATCTGAACACTGAAAAGCATCTGAAAGGTGTCTGAAAGTAATAAACCATTTGTGATTATGTTCCAAGTACAAAAAAATGATGTATAAGACTACCTCATGAATAATGGAAATGAGGCTAGTAAACTAGACAAGGAGTAAACTAGAAATGACGGCAACGGAAAAAACAAATAAACTTGTTATGACTGCACTGATGATGTGCATGATTCTTTTAATGACAATGTTCTTTAAGGTACCAATACCATTTACGACAGGATATGTCCACCTTGGGGATGCAATGATTTTTTTAGCGGTTCTGCTTTTAGGATGGAAATGGGGAGCCATTGCAGCAGCTGTAGGCTCGGCACTAGGCGATATTCTCGGTGGATTTGCAATCTGGGCACCATGGACATTCGCTATAAAAGGTGGAATGGCACTCATTATGGGACTTTTGATTGCACAAATGATGAAGAGACCAGGTGCGATGATTTTCGGCGTACCTGCAAAACAACTGATCGGGATGATTCTCGGTGGTATTTTTATGGTAGCCGGTTATTATGTTGCGGAAGGGTTTATTTATGGAAATTGGATAGCTCCGCTGATTGGCATTCCTTGGAACATCGGTCAATTTGTAGTTGGGATGGTGATCGCAACAGCGCTTGTGGCAGCACTTTATAAGACGCCTGCAAGAAAGTTTTTCACTTACAATACAGCAGCTTTAAAAACCCGGTAACACAACAGTTTTAGAAACTCGGTAATACAGAAACTTTAAAACTCGTTAACACAGCGGCTTTAAAAACCTGATAATTTACCAAATTTTTGAAGCATTTCTAATTTACCAATTTTTCGTGGTCTTATATTAAATCATTTTGGATTAGATATTTTGCTGCAGCGATTTGAGAAGGAATGAGCTTTAAGGCTAATGTAGAGTTAAAGACAGTGTTTTTACCGGAAGATTTCTTTAGAAATTCAGCGATGAAGAGCGCGAGGCTGTTATCGCTGTATTTTTTTGTGAGAAGCTCCAGCATTTCTTTGAATTTTAGCTTGTTTTTGAAATCCGAGTGTCCTATTTCTATATCACGGTTCATATCAACAAGAGATTGCCGGACTGATTTTTGTAGGGCTTCATTTAAGCTGTTGCGATTATAAACAAGCAATGGATCTAGGTCAAACACCCTGGCCGCGGCGTCGGCTTGCGTTAAAGAAGCCTTCTTGAACGTGTTTTTTTCAAAGGTAAAGAAGAATCCATCGTAACGACCAAATGCCTTCATGGTATCCATATAGCCCAAATCAATGATCCGCTTGGCATTATTGGTGTCAAAGATCAGAAAGTTACCCAAATCCCATTTACTCGAAATGACTTTTAAATATTTTGCCTTTTTAAAATCCGCTTTCTGAATAACCCCTACAGCATCCAAATTTACAGCGATAATATGCGTCGCGCCCTTTTCAATTGCCATTCCAATAGGCAGATTATCCGCATAACCGCCATCAATATAATGGATATCGTCTATCGTATAAGTTCTTACGGCAGGGTAGCAGGAGGCACTCGCCATGATGTAGTCGACCAGTTTTGCCTGCGGGATGTCATCTTTGAACAAGTGGTGCGGTGTAAATGTCGGAAGCTCTACTGTTACCAATCCATATTCCATGGGTGATTCCCTAATGGCATCCTCGTTAATATATTTTCGCAGTATTTCCACAAGACCTGAGGTTTCAGCTCCGCCGTTTAGAATAATTTCTCTGGCATAAGCAAGCATCTCGTCAGCGGGCATATCGCCTATATTTATATCGTTGGGAAGCAGGTGTTTTTGTTTTTTTAAATCGATGTCAAAGACGATCGACGTTTGCAGTTCCTGCCACAATTGGAGAGCCAAATCAAGTTCATTCTGCACGATCATAGCACTGTTAATGGCCCCGACGGAAGTGCCGATGACCATATCAAGCGTAATGCCAAGTTCGATTAAGGCTTGCCATACGCCAGCTTCGTAGGCGCCTCTGGAGCCGCCGCCACCCAATACAAGTGCGGTAACACGTTTACTCATATATTCTTGTCTCCTTTATATCACTTTGTGCACCCGCAGTAAATTGGTAGTGCCTGATATTCCAAGTGGAATGCCTGCCGTCAGTACGACGACGTCGCCACTTCTAACATAACCCGCTTTTGCTGCCATTTCAATCGCATGCTCAAAGAGCTCTTCAGCCGTTTGCTCCTCATCCACAAACAGAGGCAATACGCCCCAAGACAGATTTAATTGCCGGCATACTTGTGGGTCGTAGGTGCAGCCAATAATCGGGCTATACGGTCTGTATTTTGAAATCATGTGCGCCGTTCTGCCTGACTTTGTAACGGTTATGATGGCCGCTGCATTCAAATTTAGCGCTGCCGAACATGTTGCATAGGAAATCGCATTTGTAATGTTTTCATTTTCAACATGATCCATCTTTCGGAATCTGCTTCGGTAGTCGATGTCCTCTTCGGTTTTCTTTGCAATTCGCACCATTGTTTGCAGCGCCTCGACAGGATACTTGCCTGCCGCTGTCTCACCAGAAAGCATGATTGAGCCAGTACCGTCATAGACGGCATTCGCGACGTCTGTGGCCTCTGCTCTTGTTGGTCTTGGATTTTTAATCATGGAGTCTAGCATTTGCGTTGCTGTAATGGCAGGTTTGCCTGCATCGTAGGCCTTTTTAATCATTTTCTTTTGGATACAGGGAACATCTTCCAGCGGAATTTCAACACCCATATCGCCTCTGGCTACCATGATGCCGTCGGATACGGCTATTATTTGGTCTATATTATCAATGCCCTGCATATTCTCAATTTTTGCAATAATGTTGATGTTTTTGCCGCCGTTTTCTTTTAAAATTTTTCTTAATTCCAGAATATCATCTGCCGTTCTCGTAAAGGATGCAGCGATAAAGTCAAAACCATTTTCAATGCCAAAAAGGATGTCACGCCTATCGCTTTCGCTGATAAACGGCATCGAGAGGCATGCGTCAGGTATGTTCACGCCCTTACGATTGGAAACGGTTCCGCCATCTTCGACTTTACAGAGGATATCCGTATCGGTGATTTCTTCAATGGAAAGCTCAATCAGACCGTCATCAATCAAAATTCTCATTCCTTTGTTAATATCTTTTGGTAAATCTTTATACGTGATAGAAACCATTTGTTGACACCCTACCACTTCCCTGGTTGTGAGTGTAAAATAGTCATCCTTTTCTAATAAAATGCTGCCATTTTCAAAAGTGCCAACTCTGACCTCAGGTCCTTTGGTATCTAAAAGGGCGGCGACAGGTAAGTCTAGTTCTTTTCTCAGGCGTTTGATTCTAGCTAATGTATTTTTATGCTGCGTGTAATCACCATGAGAAAAGTTGATTCTTGCGACATCCATGCCTTCCAGCATTAGTTGTTTTAAAATCTCATCATCATCAGTTGAAGGTCCTAAAGTACATATTATCTTCGTTTTTCGCATTCGTAATCCCTCCTTTTCCAACCTATTAATAGTATACCATATTGTAGAAAATTATAACAGATGCGGCAAGTTAAATGCATGTTAAAATAGATTTGTTAAAACAAATTGCGGAAAGTTAAAACAAGATGCGCCGAATCGCCGATGTCGATCATTA
>Ga0153947_1001135_pt1 | contig 12752 bp, 6 predicted proteins | sample TSNJ031MetaG_FD_104697 | JGI IMG/M metagenome (GOLD analysis project Ga0153947, IMG submission 104697) | Attine ant fungus gardens microbial communities from New Jersey, USA - TSNJ031 MetaG | ecosystem: Host-associated > Fungi > Mycelium > Unclassified | place: USA: New Jersey, Wharton State...
TTCATGTCGTAGAGCTGGATTTTTTCAAACTGCACCATGACCATATCGGTCATAATGGAGCCGTAGGAGGACATGAATACCAGCACCGAAAAGGAAAACGCCATACCAACCGCCACAAAACCGCTGCGGAATTTGCTCCGGGAGATGCCGCGCAAAGCCATGGAAATGGCGGGAGGAAGAACAGCGGCAGATTTCCGGCTCTTTTTCTTTTTCGTTATGGAAGGAGCGGCGGGGCGCATGGCCTCCGCGGGGCTGAGCGCCAGGATGCGCCGGGCTCCCATGGCGGCGCCGGCAAGCCCTGCTCCCACGGACAAAGCCATTGCGGTGACCAGCAGGGGGATGTCGGTCACCATGGGTACGGCGGGCATAAACAGCATCGTGAGGTAGATACCGGTAAACCATTCCGCGATTCCAAGGCCTGCCAGAACACCGATCAATCCGCCTGTGGAGCCGGTAACGCCGCCATATCCGAGATAGAGCAGCAGAATTTTACCGCCGGAAAGGCCGAAGGCCTTTAATGTACCGATCTGGGTTCGTTCCTGCTCGATGACCCTGCGGAGGAGGATGTACAGCACCAGGATGGCTGCCGCAAGAAAAACAAAGGAGATCATCCCGGCGGTGGAGCTGAGGCTGGCGAAGGAAATCCAGGTGGCCCGGTGGCCCGGGTGATCCTCCCGGCCATAGAGGCTCACCAGGCCGTAGCGGCCGAGGCTGTCCTCCAGCAAAGGTTCAATGTCCTTGTAGGCTACGCCTTCCTCCAAAAGAAAGGTCAGGTGGTTGGCGAGGCCATCGCTTTGGGCCAGGGTGGACACCTCGGCCTCGGGCATGTAGGCGTAGCCGCTGGAAAAGCCGTCTCCGGTCATCCCTTCGCCCACCTCCGAGGTGTATTCGGGGCTGATGGCCACGCCGGAAATCACCGGGCGCAGCTGCTTGCCGTCGGAAAGGATTGAAATGGTGTCCCCCAGGCCGAAACCCTGCGCGGTAAAGAAGTTGTTGCTCAAGAGAATTTCTCCCCGGCCGGGGGCCTCGCCCTCCAGAATCAGGAAGCGGCTGAGGGGAGCATCGTCGTTTTCATCGCAGGAGAGAACATGGAGGGTGAGGGACGCGTCGCCGTCGTGGAGCACCGTGGCATCAGCCGTGATTCGGGCGGTGACCTGCCGGATTCCCTCCAGCCGGGTCAGGGCGTCGGCGCTTGCCGGGGAGATTCCCCCTACTGTAGCAAAGGCGTCGCCAAATTGCTGGGACTCGTACATGCTGTCCAGAGTCGCGAGAAGCTGAATGCTGGTCAGGGTGAAGCCCACATAGGAAGCCACCCCGAGGGCAATCAGGGCAATACAGGCGGCATAGGATCTCTTACCCCGCCAAATGCTCCGCAAAGCCTTTTTTAACAGAATCACCAGACTACCTCCTCAGGGGCCACAGGATGGGAGTTTTCCCGAATCCCGGCGACGACGCCGTCCCGGACGGTGATAACCCGGTCGGCCATTTCGCTGATTCCGGCGTTGTGGGTGATGACCATCACGGTCTTGTTGTAGATGGTATTGAAATCCCGGAGCAGCCGCAGCACCCCGATGCCGGTGGTAAAATCCAGTGCGCCGGTAGGCTCGTCGCAGAGCAGCAGGTCGGGATTTTTTGCCAGGGCTCTGGCGATTGCCACCCGCTGCTGCTGGCCTCCGCTCATCTGGGAGGGAAAGTGTTCGCCCCGGTCACCCAGGCCCACCTGATCCAGAAGCTGATCCACCGGGATGGGGGCGGGGGAGAGATCCGCCGCCAGAGCGATATTCTCCCGGGCCGTCAGATTTTGGATCAGGTTGTAGAACTGGAACACAAAGCCGACGGCGGTCTTGCGGTAACCGGTGAGCTTTTTGGAGGAAAAGCCGCCGATATCCTCGCCCTTGTAGAGCACCTGCCCGGAGGTGGGAGTGTCGATACCGCCCACTATGTTGAGCACCGTGCTTTTTCCCGAGCCGCTGGGCCCCAACACCACCACAAATTCTCCGGCGGGGATGGAAAAGCTCACATCCCGCAGGGCTTGCACAGTCAGCTCCCCCATGCGGTATTCCTTGACCAGATGGTCTACCTTTAGCAGTTCAGTCAATATTTTCACACTCCGTTTCTCTTACTGATGCCAGAATACAGCAGGGTGTGTAAGAAAGCTAAAAAAAAGTTATAAGAAAACGTAAAGATTTAAAGCTTGCGCAGACGGCTTCTACTTGGTACACTATAGCTATTGTATTTTTATATATGGTATAGGATGGGACGAAATGGACGATATAAGGATTCTTGTGGTGGAGGATGATACCGATATCAGCAATATGCTGGTGGATCTGCTGGCCCAGAACGGCTATGAGGGCGTACCCGCGTATTCCGGCACCGAGGCGCTGCTAATACTGGAACGGCAGCGTTTTTCGCTGATCCTGCTAGACCTGATGCTGCCGGGAAAAACCGGTGGGCAGGTGTTGGAGGAGCTGCGGGCGGGCAAGGCTTCCGGCACGCCGGTTATTGCGGTGTCGGCCATTGGGGAAACGGGCCGCAAGGTGGAGCTGCTTGGCATGGGAGCCGATGATTACGTCACCAAGCCCTTCGACAACGACGAGCTACTGGCCCGGATTCAGGTGCAGCTGCGCCGGACGAATAAGACCGCGCCGGAAACCGGGCCGGTGCTGACCTTCGGCGATCTGGCCTTGGATACCCAGGGAATGGTGGCTGCGGTGAACGGAGCGCCCCTATCCCTGACCAAACGGGAGCTGCTGATTCTCCAGCTTTTGATGGGAAATCCCAAAAAGGTGTTTACCAAGGGGAATATCTACGAATCGGTCTGGGGTGAGGAGTTTTGGGGAGACGATAACACCGTCAACGTCCATATCAGCAACCTTCGGCAGAAGCTGGCCAAGCGCAACCCGGACAAGGAGTACATCCAGACCGTTTGGGGTATCGGCTTCAAGATGAGCGACGCTAAAAATCTTTAAGCTTTCTTATAACTTTTTTATCGGTTTCTTTCATAGCCGGTGGTACACTACAGGCATATCGGAAAGAAAAGAGGGGATCGCCAGTGGGAGAAACGCTTCTGCAAGCCACCGGAATAAAAATGTCCTATAACAAAAGGCCGGTTCTGGGCGGAGTGAGCCTTGAGGTGAAAAAGGGAGAGATCTGCGGCCTTCTTGGGCCCAATGGCGCGGGCAAGACCACCCTGCTGGGGATCATCACCGGCCTGATCCGCCCCGACCAAGGCGAGATACGGCTTTTTGGCAAGGATTTTGCGCCGTCGGCGTTGCGCCGGGTGGGCTGCATCATCCACAGGCCGGGACTGTACGGAAATAAATCCGCAGCGGAAAACCTCAGGCTCCAGGGAATGCTTCTGGGGATACCGGAGGACAGGAGCGAACAGCTGTTGGCTCTGGTGGGTCTGTCCGATGCCGGTACAAAAAAGGTTGGCAAATTCTCCATGGGAATGAAACAGCGGCTGGCTATCGCCATGGCTCTTATGGGCAGCCCCGACCTCCTGATTTTGGATGAGCCGGTCAACGGGCTGGACACCCAGGGGCTGTACGACATGCGCCGGGTTTTGCAAACCTTGAACCGGGAAAACGGCGTCACCATACTGATCACCAGCCATATGCTGGACGAGGTGGCGAGGCTGGCAACAAATTACGCCATCCTGCGGGATGGGGCGCTGCGCCAGTTTTCCAGCGGCGAGGTTCGGGAAAAATCCCACCGGTATGCCGAGATTGTCACCCTGGACACCGCCGCGGCCGCCGTGGTGCTGGACGCCTTTGTCCAGGGGGAGGACGGCTACGAGGTCATGCCCGACGGCAGCTTCCGACTGTACCACAGCCTGGACAGGCTGCCTGAAATTAACGCGGCGCTGGTTAAGGTTGGAATCGGCGTACAGTCCCTGTCCCTGAAGGCCGGCACTCTGGCCGACTTTTACCTGGATGAAACCGGAAGGGGGAACTACCATGCTTAATCTGTTGCGCATCGAACTGGGCAAGCTGTTGAGAGGGAGGATATTCTGGTTTACGGTGCTGATTTATTGCGTCATGATACTGGCCACCTTCATTCCCTTAAGCTTTATGGAGGATATAACCGGCATCATTCCCTCCGGGCTGATGGATACCCAGGAAATGGAGCAGCTGAACGTGGATATGGAGCAGGTGGACGAGATCCTTACCGCTCTCCAGTCCGGCAATAATTTTGTCCTGGCTTTCTACGGCGCCAGCAGCGGGCAGTTCTGTGTGACAATGATCTTTGTCATCCTGTTTATCTATGTGGATTTTCGGAACCGCACCCTGCAAAACACCTTATTATGCGGCTATTCCCGGAAGCAGGTATATTTTTCAAAGCTGATTACCGGCTATGTGGGGGGCTGCGTCTACTTTATCATATGCATAGCGACCGTTTGCCTTCTGGGCTTTGGCTTCTACCGAATGCCCTTAGGCGGGGAGATATTGTGCACCGCGTTCCAGCTGCTTCTGAGCCAGTGTGTCATTTTGGTGGAGTTTGTTGCGGTGTACACCGCGACCGCCTTTATCTTCGGCAACGGCTGGGCATTCCTGGGCAGCACTTTGGTTTTTACCCTTCTCCCCGGTATTCCGCTTATCTCGGCCCTGCTCCAGGGGAAGAACCAATTTTTTTCGGCTGCGTACATGCCCTCTTTTATCTCGGCCAACGGGGTGGGCGGGTTTATCACCACGGATATGATGCTGGCCATGCCAAAGCTGTGGACGCCGGCCCTTGTTATCTCCGCCTTGACGGTGCTGGTGGTACTCACAGCGGGCTCCACGGTGTTGGGTGTGCGGGCGTTCCAAAAGAAGAGGCTGTAGACAAACGAAAAAGGAGGCGCTACAGTGCTTGCAATCATCATTCTTCTGGCCGCCATGTGCCTCCTGCTGGGCGGATATATCGCCGCCCTGTTCCGGGAGCTGGACCGGATGGCCGATACCCTGGATGCTCTGTCCGACAGCGATACCAACGGCGAGGTATACACCCTCACCGGTAACAGGCAGATGAAGGTTCTCGCAAATAAGATCAACCGGCTTTTGAGAGCCCAGAGGGTTTGGGCGCAGAAAATCATGAAGGCGGATACTGCCTTTAAGGAGTCTGTCACCGGCATTTCCCACGATCTGCGTACCCCGCTGACCTCGGTGTCGGGATATCTTCAAATGGTCAAAAGCGAAAAAACCCCGCCTGAAAAAAAGGCGGAGTATTTTGCGATTATTGAGCGCAGGCTGGCAGCCTTGCTGGTTCTGCTGGATGAGCTCTTTGAGTATACCCGGCTGGAGACGGGGCAATCGGTGTTCCAGCCCGAAAAACTGAATCTGGGAGCGGTTTTGGCGGAGCAATTGGCCCTCTATTATGAGGAGTTCGCAGACCAGGGCATTATCCCCGATATCGCTGTAATCGAGGAAGCCGTGACGGTATTCTGCGACCGGAAAAGCCTGGAGCGCATCTTCCAGAACCTGATCAAAAACGCCCTGCTCCACGGCGACGGCGGCTTTCAGGTAAGGATGGAGCGGGAGGAGAACGGGGTGCTGGTTTGGTTCGCCAACGCCGCACCGGAGGGTGGAGTGGATCCCGACCGCATCTTCGACCGCTTCTACACCGGAGACAAATCCCGTTCCGGAAAAAGCACCGGCCTTGGCCTTGCCATTGTCAGGCAGCTGGCAAACCAGGCGGGCGCCGGGGTAAGTGCGGCCCACCACCAGGGAATGCTGCGTATCACCGTTCATTTCCCCGGGGTATGAACAGCGTTATAGTTCTGTTCGCGCGCTCCCTTACCTCGGAACATATCTTGCTGACCGATCACAAGTGGCAAGGTCGCCTTTCCGCGTCCTTCCTTGCTTTCTACTTCTTTTTCACTCCATTCCGGAAAAAGAGGAGCTCATGCCGTCGCTTGAGCTCCTTTTCGTCTACAGGCAGAGAGCGGCTTTCACACGCTGCTCTCTTGCTTTTCTGTCGTAAAAGCGGTAAGATGTGGGTATAGGTTCTATTAAATGGTAAATTCGTTCTGCCACTAACATGTTTTTTAACAAAACCTCGTGTGGGTCATATACAAACTGAATATGTATCCGTATTATATGGAGGTATGAGTAATGAATCAGCGAATAGGAAAATATAAAATCACAGGTCAGGTTTACAGTTCATCAAACAGTATTTTATACTCTGCCGCCGATACCGAATCAAATAATAAACCTGTAATCGTAAAGACAATCAACCCGAGCCTTTATAGTAACGAAATTAAATTAGCCAAGTTAAGGAACGAGTACAAGCTGTTGCTTCAATTGAACAGTGAATTGGTGGTTCGCGCGCTGGATTATGTTCATCATGAGGGCAGTGAATATTTAGTGATGGAGTCTGGAGGCGGTAAATCGCTTTCCTATTATATAAATGCGCATAAAATTACCGCCCAGCACTTTTTTACGCTCGCCATTCAGATTGTCCGCGGATTAGAGGATATTCACAGCCAAGGCATTATCCACAAGGATATTAACCCTGCCAATATTATCTGTAATCCGGAAACCGGAGCCGTAAAACTTATCGACTTTGGAAATTCCTCGGAGTTTTCCCACGAAAAACCGCAAGAAATTGGGCTAAACGCCGGAACGTTAAAATATATTTCACCGGAGCAGACACAAAGAGTAAGCCGCTCCATTGATTTCCGAACGGATTTTTATTCCCTTGGCGTTACATTTTATGAAATGCTATGCGGCAGGCTTCCGTTTGAATCTGACAGCCCGACCGAACTGATTTATTCCCATATCGCTAAAACGCCCCGGCCTGTTTCGGAAATAAATCCGAAGGTTCCAGCAGCGGTATCCGGAATCATTTCCAAGTTAATGGAAAAAATGCCCGAAGACCGGTACTCCAGCGCAACAGGCATCAGGCACGATCTTGAAAAATGCCTTTCCTCATTAAAAGAAAAGGGCTTTATACCTGAATTTGAGCTGGGAAGCGGCGACCATCCCGGCAGATTTGAGATATCAAAAAAAATATATGGCAGAGAGAATGAGCTCTCCGGCTTGCTTACGCTTTATGACGATTTTTTTGAAAAGGGAAAATGCCTTGTAACCATAGGCGGATATTCAGGTACAGGCAAAACCTCCCTTGTAAACCAGCTGCAAAAAAGCATCGCGCATACAAACGGGATTTTAATCAGCGGGAAAATCGACCAATATCAAAGAAATGTCCCCTGTTACGCCTTTTTCAAAGCCATCGAGCAATTGTGCGACTATGTTTTGTCTGAATCGGAAAGCGTGCTTCTTGCATGGAAAGCCAAGCTGTCGGAGGCGCTGGAGCAGGACGGAAAGCTACTGACCGATAAGGTGCCAAGGCTTGAGCATTTGGTGGGTACGCAGCCGGAAATTCAGCAGCTATCGTTGATTGAGGAACAGGTTCGGTTCAAAAACGTGTTGCAAAGGTTGCTGGGGGCCGCCGCGTCTACCCAAAATCCATTGGTATTGTTTATTGACGACATCCATATCGCGGATTTGGGCTCGCTTGAAATATTACAGGAAATTATGCTGAACGACAGCATAACCGGCCTGTTTGTCGTTGCCTGTTACAGAGACAATGAGGTGGACGAGACTCACCAATTGATACAGACGCTTAAGAAAATCCATCTGCACGGAGGGAACACGTATCACATCGCGTTAAAGGGTTTGATGCCTGATGATATTTCCCAGCTGATTATGGACTCTTTACATTGCGATAAATCCGACAGCTACGAGCTTGCCACTGTTGTTTATGAGAAAACCCTCGGCAATCCGTTTTATTTAATTCAACTGTTAAAGCACTGTTATGCCGAAAGAATTATTATGTTTTCACCGGAGCAAAACCGCTTTGTATGGCAAATAGAACGTGTTAAAAACCTCCCGTCCAGGGAAAATGTTGTTGATTTTTTGACGCATAATATATCATTGCTTCCCCCCGAAGCGGTTGAATTGCTTTCCTACGGGGCGTGTATCGGTCAAAGCTTCGATATAGACGCACTGGCGTATTTGACCGAAAAAGATGAGGACGCCATAATAGAGCTGCTTAAACCGACCGTTGTGTTGGAAATTATACGTCCGTCCGGATCGCAATCCAAGGAGAAATATTCCATCCGGTTCGACTTTTGCCACGACAGGTTCCAACAGGCATATTATACAATTATGCCTGCTGATAAAAAGTGCAATGCCCATTTGAGCATTGCCCGATTCTATGAGAGCGAAAAATCGGACGGGGATATTTCCGCCGAGCATCTGCTGTATATCGCGGAGCACTATTCAAAAGCAATACCGGCGGTCACGTCTGAGCCGGAGAGGGTGAGGGCGGCCGGTATTATCCTTGACGCCGCTCGCTTATCCGTGCGCTTATCGGCGCTGGATACCGCCTTGCGGTTCGTTGAGGGCGTCATTTCCGGATTTTCCGACTTGTTTGAAGGAAATCGGAAATTCCAGTTTGAAGTATATTGCGAATATCATTTGATCCTGTGCAGTCTTGCTAAATATGACGAAGCGGACGCCGCTTATGAGGCGCTTGTGGGGCTGACCGACGACCTTCTTGACCTGACGGAAAGCTGCTGTACGCAAGCTGTCAGTTATTCAAACCGCGGCAATTACGACGCAGGCATAAACCTTGTGTTTGAAATGCTTGCCACATATGGCATCGCCCGCCCGGCAGAACATTTGGAAGATGTTATAGATCACGAAATCGAAGAATTTTATAAAGATTTGCGGAATGAAAACTTTGAAGGGCTGGAGTCTGTCGGCGAAACGGATGATCCGGTTCAGAGCGCTATTTACAAGCTGTTCACCCGTGTTAACGCCACCTGCTTTTTTAGAAACCCAATGGACACTTACTGGATAACGATTACCGGGGCAAGGCTTATTTTTAAACACGGATATACCGTCGACGGGCTGAATCTTTACGGCTACATTGGCTTTCCCCTCATCGCGTTCAGAGGCGACCATTTGACCGGGTATCAGGAAGCGAAATTTTGCATAGCAAAAATGAAGGAACGCCAATATCATAATGCGCTGGGCAGAAATCTCCTTATTTTTTCACTGCATTTTATTCATTGGATAGAAGACCTTAAAAACAGTATTCCATATGCGCGGGAGGCTTTCCGGCGCAATTTGGAAATAAGCGACATGGAATATGCGTGTTTTGCTTATTACACAACGCTTACCGCCCTATTGGAAACCGCCGATAATTTGGACGACCTGAAACTTGAATGCGAAAGCGCTGTCGCGTTCGCGACAAAAACAGGAAATAATCACTCTCTCCAAACCTTTGTAAATTTTAGGCAGTTTTACAAGGCTATGAAGGGAGAGACTTTTAACGCAGGCAGCTTTGACGATAATGAATTTGACAGCAAGGCGTTTATAGAGAAAAACACCGGGACAAATAACATGATGGCGTTATGCTTCCATTATACGCTGCGAGCCCTGTCGGCGCTGATATATTCCGATTATGACACGGCGTTTGAATTGACGGAGGCCGCCGTACCCATTATGCCGTTTGTAGACGCCTTTTATGTCAGGGCGCTTCATAATTTTTTGCATTCGCTTTCCATTTGTAAAAAAATTGCCGCTGTGGGGCCGGAAACCGGAGAAAAGAATCGCTTAATGGAGACGTTAACGCACAATCAGCAATGGTTAAGCAAGCGCGTTAAGGATGCTCCCATTAATTTTTCGTATATGCATACAGCCATTGAGGCCGAAATGAAAGCTCTTAATCAAAATATTTCCGAAACGGTTGTGTTATACGACAGGGCTATAAAAGAGGCAAAAAAGAACGGCCGGCTTTCCTATTACGCGTTGCTTTCCGAGCTGGTTGTACCCTATCATATGCAAATGAACGCAAACAATATAGCCGCCCGACATCTGCAAAATGCCTACTTCGCGTTTGTGGCCAGGGGCGCCGACTCAAAAAGCGAGCAAATGCGAAGCAAATACAAGGAGCTGTTCTCCCTGTTCCGCATTGACAACAAGCTGCGTTCGTTGTCGGTTTCGGAATCTGGCGAGGATGCAAGCGAAAAATCCACAACAACATCCGCGATTAATGAAGTATCCGGAGATCTTTCCGACGCAATATATTCCCTGATCGAGAGGCTTTTCATCACCCTGCTGGAAGCCTCCGGTGCACGGAATGTATACTTTGTAAGAAAGGAAAGTGGAAGCTTCGAAATACTGGCGGAAGGCCATGCGTCGGGAAACGAGGTTACGGTCTCGCTCATGCGGGGGAGCGCCGATACGAACCTTCCTCTCAAAATATTGAATTATGTCGAGCGGATTAAGGAATGCATTGTGTTGGATTCCGTAAGCGATTCCGCACAATTCGGCACAGACGATTATTTCAAATTAAACGCTTGCAAATCGGTGATGTGCCTTCCGATTATGGACAGGGGCGATTACAAGGGTATTTTATACCTTGATAATAACTTAATTGCCGGAGCGTTTGACAAAGACCGGTCTAATATGCTCAATATTATCGCCTTACAGCTTGTTATTTCGCTTGAAAACACCGATGTGCATGAAATAAGCGGCAAGACGGCTGCTTCCGGCAATCAGGCGCCTTTGGCAAAACGGTCGCTATATTATGCGGAAACAGAAGGAAAGGTAGCGGAGGAGCATTATAAGCTTATGCTGGACTCCAGCCCGCTGTCCTGCAATATTTGGGATGCCGATATCAATATTATTGACTGCAACGAGGCTGCGGTTAAACTATTCGGTTTATCGTCAAAAGCGGAATACTGTGAAAAATTCATGCAGCTGAATGCCCCTGTTCAGCCAAACGGCAGGCCTTTTAATGAAATGCTTAGGGAATATTTAAAGGCATCCGTCACACAGGGCGAGGCGAAATTCCAATGGGTGTATCAAAAATTAGATGGCGGGCTTATTCCGTCCGAGGTTGTATTAAAGAAAGTCGCGTACCAAAATACCTTTAGGATAATAGGATATTCCCGGGATTTACGAGCTGAGCTTGCCGCAAAGGCGGAAGCGATAGAGGCGGATGAACGCTATGAGGCTATGATTAACGCAACATCTATCTGCTTTACCTTCTGGGATGAACAGGGCAAGCTGATTGATTGCAACGATACTGTGATCGATCTTTTTGAAATTGATAACAAAAATGTTTTTATTGAAAACTTTTTCATGTTTTCCGCCGAATACCAGAAAGACGGAATGCCCGCAAAGGACGCGTTTCAGATTGTCATGCGGGACACCAGGGATAAGGGACGCTGTTCGTTTGAATGGAAGCATCAAAACCTGTTCGGGGCGGAAATTCCTTGTGAGGTTACTCTGGTCAAGGTGAACTATAAAGGCTCCTACCGAATAGCCGGCTTTGCGCGGGATTTGCGCGAGTATAAGGCTATGCTGGCTGTAATCAAGAAAAACCAGGAGGAATTGACGGCGGCAAAATTAATCGCCGAAGACAGCGCCCGCGCAAGAAAAGAATTTCTTGCTAATATGAGCCATGAAATCAGAACACCGATGAATGCCATTATCGGTATGGTAAATATAGGTCAAGCGGCGGATACGATTGAAAGGATGCAATATTGCTTCAGTAAAATTGATGACGCCTCCAAGCATTTATTGGCCCTCATCAATGATATACTTGATTTTTCCAAAATTGACGCCAACAAGTTGGAGCTGCATGTCGAACCGTTTAATCTGGAAAAGATGATCGAAAATATCCGCAATATCGCTTCCGTAAAGGCTGATGAAAAAAATATCCGGTTGGTTTTTGACGTCGACAGAGGCATCTCTCATTACGTTATCGGAGATGAACTGCGTTTGTCGCAGGTTATAACCAATCTTATGTCAAACGCCATCAAGTTTACCCCCGATCTTGGAAGGGTGCAGCTTACCGTAAAACATATGCCAATATCCGAAAACGAAGGAGAATTCTATTTTGAGGTTTCTGATAACGGCATAGGAGTATCACCTGAACAAACTACCAAAATATTCTCCTCTTTTCAGCAGGCCGACGGTAATGTCACCCGCAGGTTTGGAGGCACAGGTCTTGGCCTTTCCATATCTCAAAAAATAATAGAGTTGATGGGCGGAAAAATCTGTGTTTCCAGCGAGGTAGGGAAGGGAAGCCGTTTCTATTTCACAATCAGACTTATAAGCGATAAACAAATTATAAACGATATGGAATGTGCGACGCAAGCCGCTGAAAAAATGCCAACCTTCAGCAAATGCCGCCTGCTGCTTGTTGAGGATAACCTTATCAATCAGGAAATTGTAGTCGCTATACTGGAAAATTCAAAAATTGCAATAGATTGCGCCGAAAACGGCAAAGTGGCGGTCGATATGTTTACCGCCGATGCGGACAAATACGACATCATTCTCATGGATATGCAGATGCCTGTAATGGACGGACTAACCGCTACAAGACTTATTTTAGAAAATGAGGCAGCCCAATCCCTATCTGTTCCAATTATCGCGCTGACAGCAAATGCCTTTAAGGAGGATGTTGAGGTCTGTAAGGCGGCGGGAATGGTTGACCATATCTGCAAGCCTATCGATCCCGGTGATATGCTGAATAAAGTTGCGAAATATCTGGTGGGAAAAGAAGATTGATTCACTCTGTGTACGCTTGTAAGTAATATGGGTCATGTACGGCACCGATTTTGCCCCAAACTGAGGCCTTCTCGAAAAAGTAGACAGCGCAAGCTCTAAAAAACGGAATGAATCACAGAATCTCTCGGGGTTACGCAACCGAGGCGGAATGAAATGCCAAGGCAAATTCTTTTGGGGAAA
>Ga0153947_1001137_pt1 | contig 12742 bp, 12 predicted proteins | sample TSNJ031MetaG_FD_104697 | JGI IMG/M metagenome (GOLD analysis project Ga0153947, IMG submission 104697) | Attine ant fungus gardens microbial communities from New Jersey, USA - TSNJ031 MetaG | ecosystem: Host-associated > Fungi > Mycelium > Unclassified | place: USA: New Jersey, Wharton State...
ACAAATGATCGTCCGACATTACAAAAAATCCTCTCGATCCTGATGCAATATACGCATTAAAAATAGAACAATTTGATAAAATGGCGATAATTAAAAATCCTACGCCAAAAGCCGGTCCTAGATTATCAATTAAAACGTCCATATAGCCAACTGCTCCTTCGCCTTCTGTTGCCCAGCTTTCCCATTGACCAACAGAGGCAAGACCTGCTAAGGTAGGCAAAAAGTAGCTCAATGCAATAATCGGCATAGCGATAATCAATCCTCTTGGAATCAACTGCGGATTTTCTACTTCACCCGCCACATTCGCCATACATTCATACCCGCTGTACATCCAGATTGCGATACAGATGCTTCCGCCAAGACTTCCGACCATCCCCTCTTCTTCATTTAAAAAAGGCTCTATCGGGTTATAATTCCAGTTTGCAAATCCAACAATCGTAACTACCGAAAAACCAATGATTACTAAAATAGAAATGACCGTACTTACATTAGATACCTCTTTAAGCCCTAGAAGGTTGATAGCTGTAAAGATTACAATCATCAAGACTTTTAATGTATAGCCCATTACAGGAGACAACACCATGAATTTTTCAATATAACCCACTACTAAAACGACATACAATGCCTGCTGTAACCACGTACTGATAGTTCCCCAAAATCCGACCTGCCAGCCCCACATTTCGCCAAGACCTTCTTTGGCCCAGACATATGCACCGCCCTCAGAGGGTAATATAGAACCTAATTCAGCAACCATCTCACTGATTGGCAAGGCCCAAAAGATTGGAAAGAGAATCAACATCAACAAGGTTAGCCCCGGTCCACTGATTGGTATCATTTCTTCTATACCAAAAGCACCGGCCGCAACTAAACAATAAATCATAAAGACAATATTTGATGTTTTTATTTTATGCTTTTTTAACCCCGCGACACCATGTAATCGATTTTCGTTCATAACACCCTCCTTTAATGGTGCTGCTCAAATTGCGAATGCAATTTGCAAGCAGGCCTTATGCAAGGATTTCCCAAAGCCTGATTTTGTGAAATCTACTGCACGATTTTGTGAAATCTACTGCTAGACACACTACAATTTAATTCTTTTAGATAATTTTAAGAAAACATTATTTGTCTTTTTTTCCTTTTGCGATCTTAGCAGCTTCTTTAAAAATCTGCCCCATAATCTTTCTATCATTGATCGTCTTATATTCAGAATCCATTTCTACAATACCATACTCAAAACCCGCATCATCCATAATTTCCAAATAAGGAATTGGATCAAAGTATTCCGGAGAAAAGACACCTGCGTCCTTCCAAACTCCTCTTCCGATTAACTCGATTCCAACCGCAGCACCAAATCCAGTCTGTGCTACGACCGCTTGCATCCCCCAATTTTTCATTGAAAGCTGATTGTCGAACGGTTGGTACATAAAGATTTCTCTCATTTTTCCATCTTTTATGCCCTTACAATGAATACCGACACACATTTTGCCAATCATTTCATCCCCTAAATCTTTCGGTTGTGGTGCGCAAGCGGCAACAACATCCCTCGGGATGATTTCAACGCCGTCTACTTCAACTGGTTGCAAGCTTCGAAGCCCAAGGGCATTGATTACTTTCAGTGCTTTCACAAGATTGTCATCCAGTGCAATCTTAAATGTAACACGTTCAAGACCATATTGTTGCAGGAATCTAGGCATTAAAACGGTTTCCTCATGTTCGACTTTAACAAGCGTATTCATACCAACACCTGCTGGCATTTCGAACGTTTCTTCTCCCGCAAACGGTCTGTCTACGATAAACCCATATTCTTTATTCCATTCCACATTTGGATTAACGCATTCATCTAATACAGTCCATACATTAAAACCAAAGGTAATATCGTCTTCGCCGGCACTAGGAATTGTTAAATTTCCTCCGTCTTTGACATGTATTTCTTTTAATTCATCAAATAAATATTCTGCAACAAATTTTGCAAAAACATCCACCACGCCCGGATCGATACCCAGACAAATACAAGCCATGATTCCCTTGTCTGCCCAAGCATCATGCCGATCAAAATTGTACTTTGACATTGGCTCACGGAAACAGTTTTCAAGTCCAAGTCCATACTGTGGTGGGTCAAACGGAACAGACCAAGTTCCCATACTGACATAGTTTGCACCGCCTTCATAGGCAGCATCAAAAATATTATTACTTACATACGGTGCTGCAGCATCCATTACAAAATCACAATTATGTTTACGAATTAACGCTACCATAGATGGGATGTCATGTGCATCGACTTGCTCCGCGATGTACCGATCTCCGCCGCCAAGATGTTTTACAACCTCATTTGCCCTGTCTAAATTGTAGTCTGAAACAACTACAAACTCTAACCATTCCCTCTTTGAATCGCGTGTTTTTAGGATCCTTAAAATAGACTCACCAACAGCACCAGATCCTACCAATAACATTCTCATAAAATTCTCCTCCTCGCTTTTTGCGGCAGACAAGTGTGTTGCTCTTTTTTGTCTGCTAAAATCTACTCAGCAGTTGGAATTAAATATTGTATAATGTCAGTTATCTTGCGGTGTATTCCTAAATTAAAAAAAGGAATATATTAAACGCAGATTAAACTGCCATATATTCCTCTGTCCTTTTGCCAGTTGGTTATATCCACGTAGGCGCTACACTTAAGTAATCTCTCCAAAGTATCGTCCTACAACCTTCCTTTTGCCTGTCAGTTTCCACGAAATAACTGCTACTATTTCGCTTTGCTTCTTCGGCCTCTTATAAATGGATAAGATGTCTAGGGTTGTAATCGTCCGAAATATTTAATTGCTTCAATATTAACATAAGTATGCTAAAAATGCAAGACTTTGCTAAAAACTTCGCTTAAAACGAAAATCGTAGGATCATGCTAAGCAATACCACAAAGATACGCATCCCTTTTGAATTCTGCAATTTTGTTGATAATATCTAAAATTGAATGATTTGCAGAAACATATGCCTTTAATTTTTCAAAGTAAATAACTAATTGTCTGCTGCTGTACTGTTTTTCCAATTCTTCAATCAACAGGATGACAGACAGACCGACATTTTCTCTCGGCGTTTTCGCTGGGACATATGCAATTTTTAATTTCCGGTCTATCGTATTATAATATACCGTGCTACAAGAAAGATTAATTTTGCACGGATTAATTAAATATTCTTCGCCTCGCATCATATTCAAAAGTACCTTTTCCAAACAACTTAAGACTTCCTCAACCCGCGTCAGCTCAATACAGCATAACGGCTGATATCCACTATAATTATAAGTTGCAATATCCTTTTCGAACGACATTATAAAAGTAGTCGGTAAAAAAGCGTCACAACGCTCATCCATCAAAACGTGTTTTTCATATTCCTTAATGTAGTTTTTTTCATATTCTACTTCAAATATATACTCCATTGATACACCCTTCTTTCATGATCCACCGCACTTTTGGCACGGTGTATATCCCTGCTTAATAGCATCTTCTTCTTCTATAGGAATAACGTATCTGTCCACAGTGGAACATTTTCCTGTGTGATAAGCCTCACCGGAGGTAAAAAAGCAGTAGACGACCGCTCCGTCAGGTAAATTTTTTGAACTGCAGATGCCGCATGCATCATATTTTCGTTTGATTACCTTTGTTAACAGGACTTGTTTTGCATCAACCTTTATATATGTGCAATTTTCTTTATGGTACCGTTCCCCCGTTCTTGGAAATACCCACACAATGCAAGATTCTTTCTTCTCCTCCATTTCGGAAAATGGCATAGCTTCAATCTCTCTTCGATTTCCGATAAAACCTCTTAAACCGAGTTTCATCTCTCTTGTAAATCCATCATAAAAATGCAGCGGCAGTTTTACATCAATTGTATAATCTACCTTTATTTTTATTTGACCGTCCATATTTGCCGACTGATATAAATAAGAAAATTGCGTGATATCCAGTTCTTGAATATTTGTATTTTCAGCCATAATCCGATCTTTTAATATATATTTAAAAGTTGGTGCAAAAGAAGTGACATATGCATCCCGTGCCAATTTACCAGCTTCATCGACCATAATATGCGTTACATTTTCTTCAATGCTAGCTACTTTTATTAAGTAGCCAATCGTCAATATGGCAATTAAAAATATAGGCAGAAAAATTGTCGCTTCCAAAATAAAATAACCATTCTTAGTATTTTTCTTCAAAAACATATTTTTTCCCTTTTATCCACACGTCATATTCCACTCCGGCATTGTATTCTCGTAAGAGAAAGCCATCGTAGTAAATCCCTTTCATGTTGAGTTGAATCAAGTCCATTAGTCGCACCAATTTCGTCGTTCTATTTTGAAAAGATAAAAAGAGCTTTAAGTAATCTTCATATGAAAGTCCGGCTGAAGATGTTGGTTTTATATAACTGCTTCCGGATCCTTTTAGGCTTGTATCAAAGCTGTCTGCGTTTTCTGTTACTAGAATATTGGAGAAATTAATTGCCCAAGTAGCCTGTGTCTTTGTGAGCGCTACATTTTCTCCTGCAAGTAAAAGCGCCGCATCATTTCTTGCTTCAATCACCGCCCATCCTAAGGCAATAATCCCTTGCGTCACAACCGCAGCCGGACCTGGTGTCAGCAATTCGGCAGCCGACAGCGTCTCGGCTCTTTTTTTAGGATCGGCATAAATATGTGCAAGATTCAGAGGTGTACGCAATGCAACAAAGTCATTTTTAAATGCACGTTTATTTTCTTTATCAGAATATTTTCCATTCAAGATGTATTCCACTTCTCTCGTAAAGAATGTTTCCCTTCCTACGTCAGTTTGAAATTCATGCCTGCAATTTCGTAAAATATAATCAGTGGTCAAATATAGATCGCTTCCTTCTTTCAGAAATGCTGTAATATTGGTAATACCCTCCACCTTTGATGTGATTGAATCTACGCTAAACCTACTCGTTTCAATTGCGGTAGATGGTAAACTATTGATGACTATTTGATTTTGTAAAATCTTGTCTTCTTCTTGCATTTCCATAACAACCTCATTCCCGTCTGAACTTGTCACCTTCTGGATTGCCGCTTTTATAAATCCATATTTTGCTGCATTTATAATCTGCTGTTCAAATGTATCAATATTTGTTAGACCATATTGGGATAAGTCCACAGTGATGTGCGATACATCCTTTGAACCCAAACTCATATTTATGTAATATTGCAACTTTGCTTCTATTTCCATATCATAGCCATAAAACCCAAAAATGCCGTATTCCTCTTTCAAGGTCAAATCAAACTCGGAAAGAATTGACCTGCCTGACAATGCGCAGATGGCGTCACACCTGCTTACATAAGCAGCCTGTGCGGCGGCATAGCTGAATACTAGCGCTACCGCCGCCATACAGGCAAAAATCATCGTAAGAAACACAGCTGTACTTCCGCGTTTATTCATCTTTCTAGCCACTTTCATTATACCTGCTTTCATTTTGATCGCTTTGATGGTTTTGATCGTTTTGATTGTTTTTCAATAGATCGGCTCGCCTAATAAATGTTTCCTCATCAATTATGAATACACTGCTGCTTTGTTCCTTTATAAACGTACGCAGCAATCCTTTGCTTCCTCTCGCTTTTTCATATTCCACGCAAAGCTGTCGGTTGCCTGCACGATATGCCTCAAACGTAATCATTTGTGCATCAAATGCCCGTCGTCCATATTTATCCTCTGGCACGAAATTCGCACCATATCCACTTGTATAGGACGTGTCGGTTATATTCCCTTCCTCATGTCGCAGTAGTAAATGCATACGGCTTTGAACTGCCGACATTTCGTATAATGAGATGAGAATATAAAGCAGCGTAACGACAGCTAAAATGACCAATGGAAATACCATAGTTGCCTCAACAATGGCGGAACCTGATTTTCCATTTTTTTTAATACCTTCCACTTTAAAAGTCTGACAGACCTGCAAACGTATTGTTAACAAAATCTGTAATTTCCGTCTTAAAAATCAATCCTAAGGCAACCGCTATAGCTACTAAGATTGCGACTTGCACCATCTCCATCCCCTTCTTGCTGTTTTTAATTAATTTCATTTTAATCCCCCTCTTCTTAAGTTGTTACTACATTTCCATCATGGCCGGCGCTACGGTAATCATCACAAGGACTAAAAGCAGTATCATCAGAGGCAAGGTTAGCTTTGTTTCTGCAATACGTCCCTTTTCTTCTGCTAATTTCTTTCTAGAAAACCACAGTAGTTCTGCTTCATTTTGAAGCTTTTCGACCAATCCGGCACCTTTATCCAGATTGTCACTAATGATATTTGAAAGCCGCATGAATTCACGCAAATTACTGCGAACTGCAAATTCCCGTAATCCATAAGTCAGTGAAGCGTTCGCAACTTCCATCGATCGATATATTTCATTCAGTTGGATATAAAAATAAGATTCCTTTTTATATTCCACTCTGTTGAAATCTTCCATAATTTTAGAAAAAGCTGTAGTCATTACGAGACCTGCATTAAGCAGCAATATCAATTTATTAATAAACTCAGGTAATTCTCGCAAAATAGATTCTTTAGCTTCTCGCTTTTGTTTTTTTAGCGCAGAAAACCTGTTCATATATATATAAACAAATGCACAAAACAGTGACAATAAAAGCGCTGGTAATCGGTTATTTTGACTTTGCTGCCAAGTTAGTTTTGTACCATCCTCGAGCCTCGTTGGCAAGGTAACTACAGAAAGATCGGTGCTCTTGTTTAACTGCATTACGATTTTATCAACTTCTACAGTTGATTTTTCCAGAGGATTCATCTTTTGGTCAACAGGTAAATCTTCTTGTGTTATTTCTTTATTTTCCACTTCTTCCGAACGTATGAGCAAATTATAGTTTTTTACGATATTGTCTTCCTTTGTCTCTATCTTTACTTTTGTTGGAATCTTCAGCACACTTCCCTGTTCTACTGGACGCGGAATATTTTTTGAAATGTTACTATTTATAATTTGCTCACTTTGAGAGAAATGTTGCTGCAAGCAAACCGCTAAAAATAGCGCTGCAAAGATTACACCTACTAAAACATACTTTCTCTTTGTATTTTTTCTCATTTTTTCTATTTGGGTTTGATGATTGTGCTTTCCGTAGAGTGTTTCATAAGTATCATGAAACACGCATTGATCACCAATCAACTTGTCCAAAACAGAACACTTCATTTTCATATTTTAGACCTCGATTTCTGTAAATTTAGCGGTCAACCAATAAGCAAATATAATCCCAATCAAACCCACAGTCATGATAAGCCCCCCTGTCAATGTGGTATACATATTCTCTAAATATGACGGTGATACGAGATTTAGAAACGCGATGACTGAGATTGGCATAGCGCTAATTAATTTCCCCTCAAATCGCTTTTGTGCCGTCAATGTCATAATTTCTCGTTCGATCGTCATTTTGTCCATCAGTACATCGGACGCCATGACAATGACTCTCTCTATATTGCCGCCTGTCGTCCTGCAAGTTAAATAAACCTCTACAAAATTCCGAATGTCATTACAACCGCTTCTCTTTGCAAGATCTAAGAGCAACTCCTGTTCACTTTTTCTGCTCTCATGCATGCTTTTATGTATGTACGACAGTTCTATAACCAATGGGGAATTTTCGTCATAAACCAGCCTCAAATTTTCTAATCCCTCCGATAGCGCTTCAGGCATTTGTCTACCTGCGGCAAATGAAGCAGAAAGAGAATACAGTAAATCTTTAAATTGATTATTTAAAAGTCGTTTTCGCTTCTTGGCTAGATATGCAGCATAATTGCCTGTTCCAAAATATACCATAAAGCCCGCCGCTGCCGATAAAATAATACTGTGATAAAACAGATAGAACAATAGGAACAAAGCTATATATGCAGTAATTTGAAAATCTCGTTTTTCTTTGCGAGATAAACAGTAGGTGTCATATGTAATGGGTATCATGCCTATACTCCTCGTAATTCTAATTTTTGTGTGTTAAAAAGCGAATTGCCTGTCGGCGCAAGACCATGGTTTACTTTATATTTAAATAAGCTATTAACTATTATTTTATCATCCTCTAAACCTTTAATTTCTGCGATTTCAAGCACTTTTCTACTTTTGTCGTTTAAACGCCCTAAATGAACGATTATGTCGATTCCTTCTGCAATTTGAGAGCGAATTGCCTCAATTGGGAAGTCGGCAGCCTGTAAGAACATAGACTCCAATCGGCGAAGCATTCCTTCGATTGAATTACCATGTCCTGTAGATAAACTTCCATCATGTCCTGTGTTCATCGCCTGTATCATATCCATCACTTCCTTACCCCTCACTTCTCCTACAATGATACGGTCAGGTCGCATACGCAAGCTTGTTTTGATCAAATGCTGCATATCGATCTGCCCTTTCCCTTGCACATTTGCATTGCGACATTCCAATCTTACAATGTTTTCAATCTCACGAATTTGAAGTTCAGCTGAATCTTCAATGACAATCACTCGCTCTTCCTTTGGTATATAATTTGACAATACATTTAACAAAGTTGTCTTACCCGATGAGGTTCCCCCACTCACAAAAATATTGTAGCCTGCAATCACCAATTGGCGAAGATAAGCGGCGGCGCTTTCCGTCAGCATACCGCTGCTGATCATATCAGTCATCGTGATGGCTGTTTCGGGAAATTTCCTGATTGTTAAAATCGGACCGTTTAAAGCAATATTTTTATAGACTGCATTCACTCTGGATCCATCAGTTAAGCGTGCATCTACAATCGGATTTAATTCATTGATTTCCTTGTGTACTTTTGCTGCAATTCGCCTGATAACTTCATCTAACTCTTCGGTTGAGTTGAAAGAAGCCGCAACCCGCTGCTGCTTTCCATGCTTTTCGATGAAAATATGATCTTTACCATTGACCATAATCTCAGAGACCTCTTTGTCTGCTGCATAAGGATAAAGAATGTCTAAATCCTTGCGGATAGAATAAAAGCTTTTATTTATAAGCGCCCTTTTTTCGGCTCCTGTGCACATGGATAGAATTTTGTCCTGTAAGACATGATTTTCAATAATCTCTAATGCTTCTTCATCTGTCAATTCTTCATATCTGCTACTGATCATCTGTCGTATTGTATTCGTTATATCCGCTTCTTTAAATTTTACATTCATTGTTATTTTTACCTTATATTTCCTTATACTATAATAATAAAACAGTTGCAAAAAAATTACAACTGTTTTTATTCGACAATATTCGACACTAATCAGCAGTGTGCCGCACTCATTTATGAAAAATAACGAAAAACTCGGATCCCTTGCCGAGTTCACTTTCGACCTTCAACTCCGCATTAAACAAAACTGCAATATGTTTTACTATAGAAAGACCCAGACCAGTCCCCCCCTCTTTTTTGGATCTCGATTTATCAACTCTATAAAAACGTTCAAAGAGTCTTTCAAAATGCTCTGGGGAAATACCGATTCCTTCATCTCGAATGCTAACCTGCAGCTTATTACCTAAATCCTTAGACTCTATATAGATCTTGCTCCCATCATCGGAATATTTAATTGCATTTTCAATCAGATTTACCATCATCTGACTAAACCAATCTTCACTGCCATCAATATAATGTGTTTCGGTTAAATTCGCAACAATTTGAATGTGCCTGTTTTCCGCAATCGGTCTTATCGCCTCTATCGTGCGTTCCAACGCTTGCTTTATGTTGATATGTTCCGTAACTTGTTCCCTTTTATTTTCAATGTCAGATAAGATCAGTAAATCTTCAATCAGTCGCTCCAATCTAGCAGTTTCAACTGCGATGATATCAATGAATTTTGTTCGAACCTCGACATCTTCTGCAGCTCCGGCCTGTAACGTCTCAATAAACCCAGAAATGGAAGTCAGCGGTGTCTTTAGCTCATGTGTCACATTTGCCACAAACTCACTTCTCATGGTCTCTACTTTTTTATTTTCTTCTGTAGCCTCCTCCATTTTGTTTTGTAAATCAAGTACAGGTTTCATTACCCATCGAAACAAAAATATAGCACTAATTACTGTCACAGCTATACACGCAAATGCAGTCAAAATAATAGACAAATTATAGGTGCTATACATTATAAAAAATAAAATTATGTTGCACGCGGAAACACCTAATGCACCAAAAATAAATTTTTGCATCATATCATTTTATACCCTTTTCCTCTTATGGTTTGAATGTATTTTTCTTCGTCTCCATCTTTGCCTAACTTTTTGCGTAAATATCGGATATGCACATCTACGGTTCTAGTTTCACCAACATACTCAATCCCCCAGACCTTATCTAGAAGTTGGTCTCTCGTAAATACATAGCCTCTATGCGCTGACATGAAACATAGTAATTCAAATTCTTTTAACGTCAGTTCTATCTTACGACCTTCGACCGTCACTTCGTGCCGATCAGTATTGATTGTAAGATCACCGATGACCATTAAATGATCCGACAGAGTTTGGTCTTCATATCTTCGCAGTACCGCCTTGATTCTAGCCATAAGTTCTCTTATTCCAAAGGGCTTTGAAATATAATCATCCGCACCAAACTCTAGACCAAGCACTTTATCTACCTCATCTGATTTGGCAGTCAACATGATAATTGGTATGTTGTTTCCCTCACCCCGTAATTCTCTGCATATGTCGTATCCGTTCTTTCCGGGCAGCATGATGTCCAAAAGGATTAGGTCAGGCTTTGCCGTATGAACCATCGTAATGCCCATCAATCCATCTTCCGCTGCAATACCTTCATAACCGTTCGCCTGTAAGTTATAGAGGATCAATTCTCTGATGTTTGGTTCATCTTCGATTATTAATATTTTTTTCATATTTCCTCACCTTTTATGACCTATTATGCCTTCATTTTATCATACAAATACAATATTTACCACAAATAATCTCATTAACAAACCAGAAGTTTTATTGGCATTTTATTGATTAATTAGGCTCATAACCCTCTACTCTACTACTTTTAAAACTTACATCATCCAAAACAACTTCAGCGATATTCGTACAGCAATCTCCGATTTTTTCAATATTGTGAATGATGTCCGTATAGACAACTGTAAATTCAGGTGAGCATTTTTTCTCATTCAACCGATGCATATGTCGCTTACGCAACCTTTCCTCATTTTCATTTACTTCCTGTTCCTGCTGCAAAACATCACGCGCTAAATTTATATCTCCATGCTCCAGTGCGCGAATCGTATCTTTCACCATTCTATGAACCTGATCAAAACTCTCATAAATTTCTGCATAGGCGACATCCGAGAACTCATATTTTTGTTTGATTTTATCGGATGCAAATTCTGCAATATTTGTACAGTAATCACCGATGTGTTCAATATCTCCCGCTACGTGCATCAATCCGGATATTTCATTAGCTTGACGCTCTGTCAGAGTATCAGCCGAAAAGACCGAGGCCATATAACTGACCGTCTTTTCTTGTAGTGAATTTACAATTTTCTCAAGCTCCATCACCTTATCGACAGCTTCTTTACTGCCTCCTAAGAATGCCTTTTTCGCTTCAACTATCATCGTGGATGCAAATTCTGCAATCCTCGACAACTCTTTTGTTGCCAAATGTAAAGCAAAGAGGGGTTGTTCAACTAGTTTGTAATCAAGGTACATTGGCTCGGACTCCAAGCGATCGCTATCTTTCCCAGGCAATAATTTGGATACAATCTTCACCATTAGCCAGATAAATGGCAACCATAAAATCGTATTAAACGTATTGAAAAAGAGATGTGAATTTGCGATCTGTCTAGAAATCACCTCTATTTCTGGACCTTTCGGTGAAATAAAGGTAATAAAATCAGCAAAGAGTGGAATGAAAAAAATAAAGATGATTGTCCCTGTCAGATTAAAAATAATATGTGCAGCTGCAGTTCTCTTTGCATTGACAGAGGCTCCAATACTTGCAAAAAGCGCTGTAATCGTGGTTCCGATGTTGTCGCCGAATAAAATAGGCAATGCTCCCTGAAGTCCAATAATGCTTGAAACCCCATCAGGACCCGCCTGTGATGCCAAATTTTGTAGTACTGCAATCGTCGCTGAACTACTCTGCACTACGACGGTCATAACTGCTCCGATCAAAACGCCAAGTGCCGGAATATCCTGAACATTCACCATGATATCTGCAAAAAAAGGAGCAGCTGCCAGCGGTTTCATGGTTGCGGCCATCGTGTTAATGCCAATAAACAAAAGCCCAAATCCAAAGACAGTTTGTCCAATATTCGCAACATTTTCTCGCTTTTTTAAGAAGAAAAACATTATAAAACCAATTACAACGAAAACCCATGCATAGTCTCCAATCTGAAATGCAATGAGTTGAGCCGTAACCGTAGTTCCGATATTCGCACCTAAAATAATACTGATTGCTTGCGGCAAATTCATGAGACCTGCACTGACAAAACCGATTACCATGACGGTCGTCGCACTGCTGCTCTGCAGTACAGCCGTTGTAAGCGCCCCTGCCAGCACCCCCATCATTGGATTTTTTGTCAACAACGCCAAAATATTCTTCATCCGAGCGCCCGCCGCTTTCTGCAAGCCATCACTCATTAAATTCATACCGTATATAAAGATTGCCAAGCCGCCAAGCAACGTCATTATCATCTGCATTCCAGTCGTCATTAAATTAACTTCCTTTCTTTCTCACTTCATTTTATTTCGCTTTATTATATCTCAAATTAGTGAAATGAAAATAAAGGGACGGTTAATTCCATGTTAATTATATGTTAATTACCA
>Ga0153947_1001138_pt1 | contig 12742 bp, 13 predicted proteins | sample TSNJ031MetaG_FD_104697 | JGI IMG/M metagenome (GOLD analysis project Ga0153947, IMG submission 104697) | Attine ant fungus gardens microbial communities from New Jersey, USA - TSNJ031 MetaG | ecosystem: Host-associated > Fungi > Mycelium > Unclassified | place: USA: New Jersey, Wharton State...
ACGAATATGAGATCTGTAGGGGTTATGGGAGATGAGAGGACATATGACTATGCGGTTGCACTGAGGGCGGTGAATACGATTGACTTTATGACGGCTGAGGCGGCTGAGATTCCTTGGGAAGTGCTTGGGAAAGTGACTAGCAGGATAGTGAATGAGGTGAAGCATGTGAATAGGGTGCTTTATGATTGTACGGGGAAGCCGCCGGGAACGATAGAGTTTGAATAGTAGAGTGAAAGCCTACAGGCCGCTAAAACAGCGGGTTTGTAGGCTTTATCTATGCTCTGTGATATTAAATTGATATTAAAATCAGGTATCAAAAGATAAATCAGATTATTTATCTTCTATCTTAGTTTCATGATATTTCTTGCTTTCAACTAAATAATTCTTGAACCAAAGAAGTTTTTGGAGAATATCAGGATTGGTGTTACATTCTATTTCTGAGACTGCCATTTTTAAGCCTTTATCAATAGTTTCTAAATAACCTGTACTATTCTTTCCCCAATTATTCAGATAATTAAGATAAAAAAAATCATCGGTATCTTGTTTCAAGAGAACCTGTTTAGTACGGGATGAAACATCGGATAATACATTTTCCGAAAAAATGATACGAGGAAACATAGCACATTTACTTTCGAGTTCATAGGCGCTTATAAGTCCATTGCCCCAGACTAATATGTCATCAATGTACAAAGAGCCTTTAGTAATAGCACCTCTTATCAAATATCCACATTGTAGAAAATGTTCGGCAATAGATGCAGAAAATTCAATAAGGGATTCCAAAGAGTTTTTAATCGATGTTTTAGCGGCGATTAAAATATTATCTGAAAAAATCTTGATTTCTAAAATATTATAGTCAAATGTACTGCTGGTTTTTAGCCAACTGTTATAAATATTTCGCACATCATTTAAAGCCTTATTATCAGGGTCTTGGCGTATAATTTTTTTAACGGCTAGCAAATCAAGAAAAGCAATATAATAATCACTGGTAGATACAGTATCCATATTAAGTCTCCTTCTTTCTGCTACTAATATGTTAGAGTGGTTCGCTTCTCCAATTTTTTAAAGGTTCTACATTGCCACAATCATCACAAGTTCGTGGCCAATTTATCTTCCATTCAAAGTATTCATTTCTGGAGATTTCTCCATTTTTCAGTTCGGTTTTGCGCTTCATCCATTCATGCAAAAAATCATTTACTAATCCATATTCAATAGTGATGCCAATGAGAGGACTAGCAATGTTGTATTCGTTAGTATCAAAAGTTCCATTAGTTTTAGAGGCAGGTTTAAACTCAAATAAATTCAGTACAGCGTCGTTCTGCTCATCTAGCCAGAACAGCGTTTGCATAATATCCTCTGCACTACCCGAATCATTAGCACTGATGGCAACATAATTAATATCCAGTGCTTCGGCTATCTGTAAAATAGTATCCTTTTTCGGAACTCTGTAATTTGATTCATACTGTGCAATTCGAACGTCTGCACTTTTCTCGTCATATCCAATCTTTAAACCTAATTCTTTTTGGGTAATTCCCCGGAAAGTTCTAATGCGCTTTATACGCTCTCCAATCATCAATGTAATCACCGTCCTTATATTTTATACAGATATATTACCACACATTTAGAATAATAGGAAGAAAAACTTTAACAAAAAAGTTAATAAAATAATATTGACAAAAGCAAATTTGTTAAGTATAATAAAAACAACTTAACAAAAAAGCTAAGTTAAAATAAAGACAACTGAATAGGTTGCAGACCATATCAACAGACTTTGCATTACGCATATAGGTGAGAACTTGCGAGACGCTGAAAGCGGACTGGCGAAGCAATAATGATACTTCCGAAAAGGCGGCCGGGACAAAACCTTAGCCCCGGAATCACTTTAAAAGTGATTATGGTTACTTTGATGGTAACGGTATGGTAGGCGGAGCGGAAACCAATAGCAAAATTTAAAAAGAAGGAGGATAGTGGATGACAAAAAACATGTTCATTAAAGCTGAAGAGATTGCCGAAGATTTAGGAGTGTCTAAGCCATATGCTTACAAACTCATTCGGGAAATGAACGAAGAACTGAAACATAAAGGATTTATCACTATTGCCGGACGAGTGAGCCGGAAGTATTACGAAGAACGATGCTATGGATTGCAGAAGGCAAATTAAGAAAGAGGGGTGACAGATATGTCAGCATATAAGGATAAGAAAAGAGGAACATGGTATGTGTTTTTCTATTATCGGGATTGGCAGGGCAACAACAAAGGTAAGACAAAGCGAGGTTTTAAGTCAAAAAGAGAAGCACTTGCATGGGAACGAGATTTTTTACAACGGCAAAGTGCCAATCTGGAAATGGAATTTCAAAATTTTGTCCAGATATATACGGAGGATATAAAAGTCAGGTTGAAGCATAATACCTGGCTTACAAAAAAGCATATTATTGAGAAAAAAATTCTTCCCTATTTCGGTGCACAAATGATTAATAAAATCAGACCTGCTGATATCATCAAGTGGCAAAATGAGATGATGAACAGTAAAGACGAAAAGGGTAAGGCGTATTCACCAACGTATTTAAAGACCATGCACAATCAGTTGAGTGCTATTTTCAATCATGCAGTAAGGTTTTATGAATTAAAGAGTAATCCGGCATCGAAAGCCGGAAGCATGGGAAAAGAGAAGAGCAAGGAGATGTTATTCTGGACAAAGGAGGAATATTTGGACTTTGCCGATGCGATAAAGGACAAACCTTATTTTTATTATGCGTTTGAAGTCCTTTATTGGAGTGGTATACGTTTAGGCGAGTTACTTGCATTAACAGCAAAGGATATTGACTTGCAAAATGGAACTATTACAATCAGTAAATCCTATCAGCGGTTGGAGGGAAAGGATTATATTACTGACCCGAAAACGCCTAAAAGTAACCGGACTATCAATATTCCAAAGTTTTTGTGTGAGGAACTGGAAAGTTATTTGAATCAATTGTATGGATTTCTGGATACTGACCGTATTTTCGGAATGACCAAAAGTGCCTTGCACCATGAGATGGATAGAGGGGCTAAAAAGGCAGGGGTTAAGCGCATACGAATTCATGATTTACGCCATTCTCATGTGTCTTTGTTAATCGAAATGGGCTTTTCGACTGTAGCTATTGCGGAAAGGGTAGGCCATGAGAGTATTGATATCACTTACCGATATGCACATTTATTTCCTACAAAGCAAAAGGAAATGGCAGATAAATTGGATGGGGTAAGAACAGAAAGAGAGGGTGAGAAAAATGCCGGGTAAGCATAAGTATCCAACCATTAGTTTTCGGGTTTCGCCCAGAGAAAGGCGAGAAATTGAAGCTAAAATATCAGTAAGCGGATTACAGAAGAAAGATTATTTTATTCGCTCCTGTATCTACAATAAAGTGGTGGTTGTCGGGAAGGAGGAACAAATCAACAGAATTGTTGAGGCGATTTATGACATGGATAAAAATATCCGGGAAATAGATAGACAGCTACAAAATAGACAGATGCCAATACTAACGAAAGAATTGGCAGTTATTCAGGAAGAATATACAGCAATGATTGAAGCGATTCTTTGGTTGTTAAATGGAGGAGCAGATGAATAGAATAATTGCATTGCAAAGCCCTTGTATCGGCAAATACAAGGGCGGTAGACGTACGGAACGCACATCTGTAGGCAAATACATTTTAACATGTGAGAACGCCGTATTCAATGCAAAGATAACAAATAACGTTAGGAGGGCTAGCATGCGGAATAATGCGGAAGAATTGAGAATTATCTGTATGGAAGATGTGCAGAAGCAGGAAATAAAGTGGCTGTGGTATCCATATATACCATATGGAAAATTAACTATCATACAGGGCGATCCGGGCGAAGGTAAGACAACCTTCGTCCTGAATCTTGCCGCTAGATTATCAAATGGAATTGGGTTTGAAGAAGGGAGCATAGGGGAGACGATAAATATTATTTATCAAACAGCAGAAGATGGGCTGGCCGATACCGTAAAGCCGAGATTAGAACAAGCAGGGGCAGACTGTACTAAAATTCTGGTCATTGACGATAGTGAAAAATCACTGACAATGGCAGATGAGCGTCTTGAAAAGGCCATTATTCAAACAAAGGCACGGGTGCTGATACTTGACCCTATACAGGCGTATCTGGGTGAAGGGGTGGATATGAACCGGGCAAATGAAACGAGAGATATGACTAAACGGTTAGGAATACTGGCCGAAAAAACAGGTTGTGCAATTATTCTGATAGGTCATATGAATAAGGCAGGTGGTGCAAAAGCCGCTTATCGGGGCATTGGCTCTATTGATTTCTTTGCTGTGGCAAGAAGTGTATTACTGGTTGCAAGAGTGCCGGAACAGGCAAATATTCGTGTTATCGCACAGATAAAAAATAATCTTGCAGAGGAAGGGAGCACGGTTGCCTTTGAACTGACAGATGGAAAATTTCTGTGGATAGGTGATTATGAAATTACCGTAGAAGAGCTATTAGGGGGTTACGTGAAAGGCAATAAGCAGAAGCAAGGTGAGCAGTTCTTGAAGTCATTAGCGCAGTTGTGTGATAGTCTTCCATCAAATGAAATATATGCAAAGGCTGGTGAGTTGGGAATATCAGAACGGACTATGAAAACGGTAAAGAAAAAACTTCAAATTGGTAAAATAAAGTCCAGTGTAGGATGGCATTGGGATTTGAGAGGCTTGAAGTGATTTAAGAAGGCAAGTGTGCAGGTGTTAAGAAATTGCATTCTTTTCTTCACCATTTCAGGGCATAAAGAACTCAAAGAGTGCAACGGTCATAGAAGTGCATTGTTGCACCCTTTAAATAATCTATTGATTACAGAAAGGATGCAAGTGTTACACTTGCATAACAGGTGAACAAGGAATGAATCATGCGGAAAAGACAAAGTTGCTCTGGGAATTCGCAAGAGGCGTTGAAAATCATGATTGGGAAGCATTAGAGAAGACTTTGAAACGTTTTGAGATAATGAGAGAAGTAAGTATTGCCAGAGAAATGCAGAGAGAATTTTATTATAGAATGTTGAACAGTGATGACGATAAAGAAAAAGCGGATTGCAGGCAAGTAAATCAAAATCTGGAAGTTATCAAGAGAAAATCTATGGGGAGATATGGGGGCGAACATACCCCCATTTTGTCGAAAAAGAGTGGTGTCAAAAAGGGCAAAAGTGATGTCAGGTAGCAATCTCAGGAAGTTGATGATAGAAGAAACGTGACAGCAATTCAGGCGAAAGTGCTGTCACAAAGCCCTCGGCGTTTGAGAGCGAAATACACCCAGCGCACAAACCTTCGGTCTGTACTTTGGGTATTTCGCCCTTGCAGGGGGCAGTTGTCCGGGAACGGACAAAAGTTCGTAAACGGTGCCGCTATCGGTACCACTCACAATAGGATGTCAGATAAAGAAGGAGGCGGTCCATGGCAAGACATTCATTTATTCAAATAGAGAAAATAAAAGATGTAAAGGGGCGTATCAATTATATTAGTAGTCATGAACGGCAGGAAAATCTATATGCATCTTTTAACACGACAGATATGCAATTTTGGCGGGAACTATCGAAAGAAAGTCAAAAGGAATTTCGTAAAAGTGGAGCAGTTGGAACTTGTATTGAAGCCAGGGAATTAATTATTGCATTGCCAGAATCCTATTATGAGCAGCATGAACCTCGGCAAGTATTAGCGGTATTTACAAGTTCTTTTAAGAAGACGCATGGAGTTGAATGTGTGTCGGCTCTTCATCATAATAAGAGAAAGACAAATTATCACATCCATCTCATTTTCAGTGAACGAAAAATGTTGCCTGTACCAGAAGTCAAAATTGCTTCCCGGAATATGTTCTATAATGAGCAGGGGAAGCACGTCAGGACAAAAAAGGAAATATTAAATGAGGAGGGAGAAGTACGTCCGGGATGCCGGATTATAGGGAAAGGCCAGGTTTATGAGGAACGCTTGTTTACTAATAAAGAGCCTCGTTTTAAGAGTGAACAATTTCTGAATAATGAAAAGAAGCGTTATACGGAATTAATTAATCATTATATCGAGAATACAAGTGAAAAACTAGAGGTGTTTAATCATAGTGGTATTTATTTACCGACGAAAAAGATTGGAAAGAATAATCCTAAGGCTGCTGAAATTCACGCAGATAATGAGACAAGAATTAAGTGGAATCAAAAGGTAGATATGGCATTGATTGAAGGGGTTCCTGAAAAGGAAATACAGAAAGTGAAAAAAGAGGAAATATCTCAAAAAGTTTGGCGGTCTATACAGGAGTATGGAAGAAAGCCGGGATTGTTCCGAAGCATCGTTATTATGGCAATGGATATTTTGGGGCGCTTGATTCAAAAATTAAAATTACCACCAAAACCGAAGTTGACCGTTGATATTCAAGAATTTCGTGAGATGAAGTATATTTATGAAAAGTTAGTCCATCAGCATAATGCGATTAAGGTATTGGAAAATCAGGAACTGCCGGAACTAGAGCGGCGTATGGAGAAGCTGAGCAGATTTTTTAAAGGAAAGGAGCGCAAAGAAGTTGAAAAGCAAATAGAGGAAGCGAAAAGCAGGGCTGAAAGCATGAAGGGGTATTTATTTCGGATTGTTTCGGACTACGGTTATGAATCAGTTCAGGACTTTGTTGAGATTTATAGAAAATCGGAAAGTCTGGTATTGCAATATCAGCAAGAAATAAAAAGATGGGAAGATAAAGCAGGTCAAACGTTGGCTGGAAAGGCCAGTATTCGTGAACGTTTACGTCAATTACAGGAAGATAGGAGGGAAAGCAAGCTGAATCCGGCAAATCGGTGTAAGCAGGAGAAGGGAGCGAGATAGATCAAAATATAATGGAGAAAACCAGTACAGCCTGAGACATGGTTGTACTGGTTTTTTGACGTTAATCCAATAGCATTTGCAGCATTTTTGTTCCTAATTGAAAACCATATACAAAAGAATCAGCCATGCTATATCCTGTACCTTCTGTTCTTTTATTTGAAATATCTTCAAAGATAGTGGATTGTTCCGGGGTAAGGGTAACCGCCAGAGTTTGTTCTACTTTTTCAAGGCTTTTCCAAAATTCTATGGTCTGGGGAGATTCACATTGCTCGGCACATGGTTGAAATAGCCTATAGTAGAAATTACGAATGGCCTCACTGTTGTCATTTGCATCTGCGCTGGTAGGTGAAATTAGGGTTCCTATTTTTTGTCCATCTATTAAACCGGCCAGATAGCTTAATGTGCTGTATTCCATATTGCAGGAATCATTGGTATTTATAAAATGGTCTATGAATTCTTTTTGTTCGGGTGATAGATTAAGGGAACGGTATTTCTCTTCTGCCGAAGCTAGTTGAGTGGAAAGCACCTGATATTCATGGTCACGGCTAATTAAAGTAAGCAGAGTATTTTCTTTGAGTTGGTCAAGTTTGCTTTTAAGCATTTCTTGAAAGCGTTCATTTGGCATTGTTACACCTCTTTCTTTGATTGGTAATATTATGGAATTAATTCATTAATGACATTTGGTGGATGTCAATTATAGATGTATTCTATCATATAATCTCATTAATGACAATTACTAAATGTCAAAATTGATGAGGTGATGTTATGTACAAAAATCGTGCAAAAAATGGTTTGAATAATATATGCGGACGAAAGATTAAGGAGATAAGAGAAGCATTGCCGGAGCGGACTTCTCAAAAGAAGTTGGCGGATATGTTACAGATTGAAGGTTTGGATATTGATAAGAATGCAATTCAGAGAATTGAAAGTGGGCAGAGGTTTGTAACGGATATAGAGTTGAAAGCTATTGCAAAGGTTTTGAATGCTGATTATATAAACTTACTAGATGAATAATTTATGAACTTAGGAGGAGAAAGATGAACCCATCACCATTAAGATATCCAGGTGGTAAATATAAACTTTACCCATATGTATCAGAGTTGATGCAAAAAAACAAATGTTCAACATATATAGAACCATTTGCTGGAGGATCTGCTTTATCTTTGGAGTTGCTATATAACGGAATTGCTAAAAGAGTAATTATTAATGATTATGATTATACAATATATTGTTTTTGGAATAGTGTCCTTAATTTTACAGATGAGTTTATTGAGAGAATAATGGAAACTAATGTAAGTATGGAAGAATGGCATCGACAAAAAGAGATTAGAGAGGCACCTGAAGATCATAGTGTATTAGAAGTTGGATTTTCGACATTTTTTCTTAACAGAACAAATAGATCAGGAGTAATAGATAAAGCAGGGCCTATAGGAGGGCTTGATCAAACTGGAAATTATAAAATTGATTGCAGATTTAACAAAATTGACTTAATCCAGAGAATTAAGAAAATTGCTAAATATAAAGAATGCATTTCTTTATACAACTTGGAAGCTCTAAATTTTGTAGATGATGTTATTTTAAAAACAAGAAATTCCTTCACTTTTTTTGATCCGCCATATTATAATAAGGGGCCTGGATTATATACCAATTTTTATGCACATGGAGATCATGAGAATTTATCACGTTTTATTCTAAAGAGTATGAAAAATAGAGCGTGGATTGTAACATACGATAATGTTAACCCAGTGAAAAACATGTATAAAAATGTTAGTAGATTTGAATTTGGACTACAATATTCTTTACAAACCAAGCGTTCGGGGAGTGAAGTCATGTTTTTATCAAAAAAGATAATACGACCAGAAAATGAATCTGATTTAATAAATATTATTGAAAATACTATCGAAAAGTAGAGGGATATACATATGAAAGGTAGAATAGAAGTAATCAATATAAGTCAAATAGTTAATTATTTTGAAAATCCTAGACATGCTATAGGTGGGAATGAAAAAGATACCTTAAAAAAATTGTTTGATGCAGTAGGTGTTCAATACATGTTAAATTTAGCAGCAGATGTATATGAAAATGGTTTTTTGGGATGCCAACAAATAACCCTAGTATATTCAGAAGTATTAGAGAAGTACGTGGTATATGAAGGGAATCGACGAGTTGCATGTATGAAGTTGTTAAAAAATCCAGAGTATTTTGATTTTTTAGATACAGTAACAAGAACCAAAGTAAAAGCTATTACATCTGAAAAATCTAAGTACGATTTAGAGAATCTTGATTGTTATATAACAGATGAAGAAGAGGCCTTTTTTATCATGGAGAGGGTTCATTCTGGAGAAGATAAAGGTAGAGGAACTAAACAATGGACATCAAGAGAAAAAGATAGTTTTAAAGTAAGGCAAAATCATACAAAGTCCCTACAATATTTAATTGATTTTTATTCAAAAAAATTCTTTGATGGATTTGATATAACTACTGTTCTGCCTTTTACAACCATTCAGAGAATTTTTACTAATAGAGAGATAAAAAAAGAGATAGGACTTGATAGCAATGATGAATCTTCATTTACAAAAGAACGAATGGATTTAGTTATGGCCACGGCTACATGGGTTAAGGAGGAGGCGGAGAAGAGAGGGGAAGCTCCAACACGTCTTTTTAATAAAGCAAGAGAAATTGAGGATGTAGTTTTACCTTGGATTTTAGCGTATAAAGAAGGGGCTGTGAGTACAGAAAATCCGTCTAGAAAAGATGGTGAGGATTCAGCTACGACTAACCCTACAGACAATGATAATAAGGATGGAAAAAGTAAAAAAGGCCATACGGACAAAGGTGATTCCGGAGGTGGAATTGATGATGGAAATCCAGGCAATCAAGATAAAAAGAAGGGTGGTTCGGAAGAACGGTCGGTTAAAATATTACTTCTGAAGAATGTTTCTATAGAGGAAGGAACAGAGTTGTATCTTAAGCGGGATGATATAATAAGTGTTCCTGCAGATAGAGTACAAATTATTAAGTGTACTCAAATGGAAATTAGAGATGGGGATATTTTCAAAGATAATAATGTACCTGGGCAATATGTAATTGAGTATTTATATGAAAGCAAAAGAGAAAGGTTAAATCTGACGGTTAATAGAAAGAATACTCAAAGACTTAAAGAAAATGGCTTATTTAAAGCAAGTAACCAATACATTGGAGATATTGATTTAGGGAGTATAAACGAGATAGTTCATCAACTATATGAGCTTAATTATCAGAAACACTATTTACTCTATATTATATCATTTAGAGCAATCATAGAAAATATGGCTAAAGAATATATTATTCAAAATGGACTTTCATTAAGTGGGCAGTTTAAACAAAACGTTGCCAATATGGCCACACATCTTTTAAATAGAATTACAATAACAAGTAACGATCCACAAAATCAACAAAAAAATGAAATACATACACTTTTTAAGGGATTTACAAGTTTGAAGAATTTTTTGAATTCAGTTGAAGTAAAATTTACTTCAGGAAACTATGATAGTTTATTGCATTCAATGACTCATAATCCTTCAATTGTGTCATATTCACTTGCAATTGAAATTGCTAATGAAATGATTGTACCACTACACATGCTAATACATTTAATAGATGAAAAGATGTAGCATTATGATATTAAATTGATATTAAAAATTTTGTTAAATTAGAATATACAAAGTAATACCGTATAAATGATGATAAAAAACCAACGTAGAAACATCATTTACAACTAGAAATACATAATACATTTTCGAGTTTGAGTAGTACAGAATTACACAGATTATTTTAAATGACAGATTTTCCTTGAGATTATCTGTCATTATTCCTATTATATATATTTGAGAGTTGATTAAATAAATTTTGTTGCCAATAGCCAGAGGTTCTCAGATACGAGTGGTATTAATATTCTTATAGCGGTCAGCAGAATTATGATATATAATTAAGTTTAATATGTCATTGAGATTTCAAATTATTGAAGAAATTGGAACTTGTAAGGATTATTTACAAGTTCGTGTTGCGGAGGTGCGTAAGATGCCGGAGAGTCAAACAACTGAATGGAAAGAGTTATGGAAAGATGAATATCTTAAGTGGATTTGTGGGTTTGCGAATGCGCAAGGAGGAATTCTTTATATCGGCAAAAATGATAAAGGACAAATAGTAGGGATTGCAGATATTAAAAAGCTACTAGAAGATATACCAAACAAAGTAAGAGACATATTGGGTATTCTTGTTGATGTAGATTTGCTAAATGAAAATAATAAACACTATATTAGAATTACGGTGAATCCTCACTCTTATCCAGTGAACTATAAAGGGGAGTACCATTACCGAAGCGGCAGTACAAAACAAATATTAAAAGGTGCAGCATTGACGGAGTTTTTGACATCTAAAACAGGTCGAAATTGGGACGATATTCCGGTTGAACGTGTAACAGTCAAAGAGTTAGATGAAGAAAGCTTTGAAATTTTTCGTAGTCAGGCTTTGAAAAGTGGTAGAATGGATGATAAAGACTTGAAAATGACCAATGAACAGTTGGTTGATAGTCTTGGACTGTTTGATGATGTAAAACTTACGAGAGCAACTATATTATTGTTTCATAAGAATCCAGAAAAATGGATTAAAGGTGCATTCATAAAAATAGGCTTTTTTGAAACAGATGCAGAGCTTAGATATCAAGATGAGATTCACGGCTCTTTGTTACTACAAGCAGAAAAAGTAATAGACTTACTTTTTACAAAATATTTGAAAGCTAAGATTTCATATGATGGCGTAACCCGGATTGAGAAATACCCATTTCCAAAGGCTGGGATTAGAGAAGCTATTTACAATGCAATCATTCATAAAAACTATGCATCACAGATTCCAATCCAGATTAGTGTGTATGAAGATAAGCTTTATATAGCAAATGATTGTATTTTTCCGGCAGGATGGACGGTGGAAACATTATTGCAGAAACACAGGTCAAAACCTTACAATCCTAACGTCGCAAATGGATTTTTCAGAGCCGGGTTCGTTGAAACGTGGGGAAGAGGAATCGAGAAAATCTGTGACGCATGTAAAAAACATGGGATCGAGAATCCGGAGTATACTTTATATCCGGAAGATATTATGGTAAAGTTTAAAACGAGTAAGATGCATTTGATAGATGGTTCGGTCAATAAAAATGAGCCAAGTATGACCGAAGTTTTGACCGAACGAGAAGTAAAAAGAATGGCTCCGCTCTTAGAATATTTAAAAGAACATGAACAAATTGACAATGCAGTTGGACGTCAGATAACTGGCAAATCAGCAGCTACTGTAAAACGTTATCTGAGAAGATTATGTGAAATAGGACTATTAGAAAGTGAAGGTTCTACGAGTAATAAAACGTATAGTAGAGTGGCAACATTTTGGCAACAAAAAATCAGTAAGTCAAAATAATATATGTAATAGAAGTAAAAAACGGCCTTAAAATGCAACGAAACTAAATAAATGTGTTTAATAACACCGATGGACAGGCCGAGTTTGAGTAGTACGAAATTACACAGATTATTTTAGATGGCAGATATTTATTTTGAGTATCTGCCATTACTCGTATTATTTGTATTTAGTCGGATTGAGATTCTTTTTTGTTGCCAACTAAGTATTTAAGCTGAATCGAAATTAGGTCGCATTACGGAATTAAACTTCTTATAGTAAGTTAAGGTGATATACGATATAATTGTTGTGCATAAACCTCAGAAATAAATATATAATTATGTGTTATAAACATTGGAAAGGTGAATGGCCATATGGATAGTACAAAAGGAAATATTTTGATTTATCAGAATGAAAAGGGTGATACTAAAGTAGATGCATATTTTGATGATTCTACCATTTGGATGCCACAA
>Ga0153947_1001147_pt1 | contig 12692 bp, 7 predicted proteins | sample TSNJ031MetaG_FD_104697 | JGI IMG/M metagenome (GOLD analysis project Ga0153947, IMG submission 104697) | Attine ant fungus gardens microbial communities from New Jersey, USA - TSNJ031 MetaG | ecosystem: Host-associated > Fungi > Mycelium > Unclassified | place: USA: New Jersey, Wharton State...
CTATAAGGAATATATGTACAGCTATCCCCACAAAACCGCTTACCGGCCCCTGGGCAATCTGCCCTTTGGGGAATACCGCCCTCACATTATGGCCCGGGGCGGGGACATCTACCTCCATATCCCTTTTTGTGAAAGCAAATGCGGTTACTGCAACCTCTTTTCCATCACCTCCAAGGAAAGCGGCTCTCTTATTGACCGCTATCTGGATGGAATGGCCCGGCATATGGAGCAGGCCTCTTGTTATGGCGCTCCCTGGACCGGCCTTGTCATAGGAGGCGGTACGCCGCTGCTGCTGAGTGTGAAGCAGTTGTCCAGATTATTTCAAATGGCCGCCACCTATTTGGGGGCGGATCCCCGGAAGGTCCCGGCATCTGTGGAGACCTCCCCCCGCCAAACCAGCAGTGAAAAGGTGGAACTTTTGTCCGCTTTGGGTGTCGGCCGCGTGAGCATCGGCGTGCAAAGCCTGGTCGATGACGAGCTAATTCACTTGGGCCGCCGCCATGACGCCAACTCCTCCCGCCTGGCCCTTGACCTGTTGGCCAAAGCAGGATTTCCCTGCCTGAATGTGGATCTGATCTATGGTATCCCTGGGCAAACCCAAGCCTCCCTCAAATACTCACTGGATGGGGTAACGGCCTACATGCCCCGAGAAATCTTTTTATATCCCCTCTACATACGCCCAGGCACCGGCTTGTATGGACGCGCGGCTGCGTCTGCCGATGCCCTAGAACAATATAAATTTGGCAGGGATTATCTGCTGGGGCGAGGCTACACCCAACTGTCCATGCGCCGCTTCACTAAGGATGCCCCGTCCCCCGGAAGCTGTGGCTTTGAAAACAGCTTGGCTTTTGGATGCGGCGGACGCAGTTATATTGGCGACATTCATTTTTGCTGGCCCTACTCCACCCACCCCGTCCAGTGCAGACAGCTTGTGGAGGAGTATATCATCCGGGAGGACAAGACCGCCATCCTCCACGGCATCCGCCTGAACCGGGAGGAACATAAGCGGCGGTATATCATCAAAAACCTATTGTCGGCAAGAGGGATCTCCCTTGCAGAATACGCCTCTGTCTTTCACGGTGACCTGCTCAGTGAATTTTCCTTCATCCACCGCCTTATAAAAGAGGGCTATATCGCGCGTTCAAACGGCTTCCTTGTTCTGACCCCTGACGGTCTTGCCTATTCCGATGCCATTGGCCCCATGTTTATTTCCCAGGAGGTCCGGAGCAGGATGGAGGCGTACAGGGATGTGTGAGGCAAAAACGCTGCAGTACAGGGGGTTGCTTGGGGGCTGCAATTACAGCTGCCCCTACTGCCCCTTTGCGAAGAGGCGGGATTCACCCAACGTGCTGCAAGCCGACCGGGAGGCTCTTTCTGGATTTGTCCGGCGGGTGGGGGAACTGGATAGGCCCGTATCCATCCTCATCACTCCCTACGGGGAAGCGTTGATCCATCCCCATTATTGGGACGCGATGGCGGCCCTTAGCCGGATGCCCCAAGTTGTCGCGGTGGGGTGTCAAACCAACGCATCCTTCCCCCTGGAATGGGCGGAGGGATTCACGGCTAAGGGGGACCCCTCCAAGCTGCGCCTCTGGTGCTCCTTTCATCCCGGCCAAACCACCGTGGATGCCTTCACAAACACCTGCCTCTCCTTGACGGCTTTGGGCATTGGCATCAGCCCAGGAGCAGTGGGCGCGCCGAAAAATTTGCCACAGATTCAGGCTTTGCGCCAGGCGCTTCCGCCGGCGGACTACCTTTGGATCAACCGCATGGATGGGCTAAGGCGGCCCTACACCAGGGAAGAAGAGAGGGCCTTTACCGCAATTGACCCCCTATTTCCATTGGAACTGGCCCGTCCAAAATCGGACCCGTCGCGCTGCACGGGCGGCCGCTCCCATCTCTTCATTGAGGGATTGGGGGAGTCCCGCTCCTGTGTCATCAGCCGTGATAATCTGGGAGCCTTGACCGGCGGCCAGGCCCACACCCCTAGCTGCGCTTCCAGCCGCTGTTGGTGTTATCTGGCCTACTGCTGCAGGGAGGATATCCCTTTGCTCCGCTTTATGGGACAAGGGAGGCTGTTCCGCCGCTTTGAGCAGCGGGTCCCGGCAGTATTCCTGGACGTGGACGGCACCCTCACTGATAGGGCCGGACAGATTCCGGCCACCCACATCCACGCGGTGGAACGGATGGCGCAGGGCGGCCGCCCCATCATGCTGGCCACCGCCCTGCCCTTTGAGGATGCCCGGCGGCGGTGCCGCTCCATATGGCGGTGGATTGCGGGGGGAGCCTTCTCCAACGGGGCCGACCTGCGCCATTTTGACAGCGGCTTTCACAAGGTTATCCCGGTGGATACGGGAATTCCCGCAGCCTTATCCTCCGCCCGGCACCGGATCTATGAGGCCAAGGGACAGCCTTGCAAAATTATTTTGCGCTCCACCCGGGATGAGTACGGGCAGATCAAGCCGTCCCTCTCCCATTACCACGCCGTATTTGAGGATGGAAAAATTAGCCTCACCCATCCCCGCGCCACCAAGCTTTCCGGAATAGGGAGCCTGTGCCAAGCCCTGAGTTTGGATAAAGCACATTGCGTGGTGGCGGGCAATGGTGAAGGAGATGCGGAAATGTTTTCCGCTTTTCCCTTAAGCGTGGCCGTACCCGGCAGCGATACACCGGCGGTCGAAGCCGCGGCCCTTTCCCTTGACCTGGAACGCTTGTCCAGGATTATAGCCTTCTGCCCGATTTAGGAGCTATTAAAACGTCACTATTTTAGAGCTGCGATGACTACTATAAATAATTATACATCAGATGGAATCCATACATACCCTATAGTATAATTAAAGATACTCCACTTTCTGCTCAAAAAGCGAATGTATAAGTGAGGTTGGTAAAATGAACGATGATAGGAACTGGACAGTTCTATTTATTGGCGGTGCTTCGGGAACAGGCAAATCGAGTCTCGCTTATGAAATCGCCCGCTTCTATGGTGTGAATGTTTTAGAGGTAGATGATGTTCACCTATCCGTAAAAACGGTTACAACGAAAGAAAATTTTCCTGCAATACATTATTGGAGTACCGGCATAAACTGGAAGGATATCGGAGTTGAAGGCAACGTAAACTGGCTGATTGATGTAAGCAAAGAGATGGCGCCGGTATTAAAAGAGCTTGCAAACAGGCATATTGAAGATAAATTACCTATCATTATTGAGGGCGATTTTGTCTATCCCGAATTTACAGTATCTTTCGAGAATCCAGAGGTGAAATCAATTTTTGTGCAGGAAACAGACAAAAATTATATATTGCAGAATTATTTATCAAGGGAAGGCGGCGATTTACAACAGTACAGGGCTGACATAAGCGTTGCATATGGAAAATGGATATCGGATACTTGTAGGAAATTAGGGATTAGATTGATTGAACCAAGACCTTGGGACACTGTATTAAGTAGAACTATAAAGTGCTTATTATAATATAAACAATTTCCTTTTTCACCATAGACGCAAAAGCAAGCATAATACCATAAAAGAAGACATTTCGCCTTACTCCACAATACCTGAAAAGGGAGAACCACGGCGGTTATGCTCCGTCATTTTCCCTTTTCACAAAGGCCCTTGTTTCGATGCCTATCTGTGGTATAATAACCCCAGGGACGGCGGTTATTATACCACGAATAGGCCCCCGCTTGCGGCGACGGCTAATTATTCCATATCCGCTTCGCTTCTATCATATAATAAATACACCCTGTGAATCCACAGGACCAGTGAGCCATCAAGGAGGAACATATGTTTAATTTTTCTCACTTGTTATTGGAGAGCCCTCCCTTTATACAGCTTGAAAAGGATGTCCGCGGCGATGCCCTGCCGGCCAATGTGGTGGGCCTTAGCCCCATTCACAAAGCCCATTGGATTTTATCCCTGCAAAGCCGGCTGCGCCGGCCGGTACTGGTACTGGTGCCCGACGAGGCCCATGTAAGCCGCCTTTGCGGCGACATCAACGCCATGGCGGGCCGGGAGCTTGCCCTCCCCTTTGGCGCAAGGGATTACACCTTCCGCCCTGTGGAGGGAGTCAGCCGGGAATATGAGTTTGGCCGCATCAGCACCCTCTCCCGGTTGATGGAGCATCCCGGCCATATTGTGGTGGCCAGCGCCGAAGGGGCTACCCAATTCACACTGCCTCCCCAGGAGCTGCGGGATAATTCCTTTGCCCTGGCCCCCGGAGACACCCATGATCTAACCGCTCTGATCCAGCGGTTGGTCCGGGCCGGCTATGTCCGGCGGGAACAGATCGGCGGCGTGGCGGAATTTTCGGTGCGCGGCGGCCTCCTGGATATCTTTCCCCCCAATGAAAAGCTGCCTGTCCGCCTAGAATTCTGGGGGGATGAGATTGATTCCATCAATACCTTTGACTTAGTCAGCCAGCGGCGGCTGGAATGGGTGGAGCGGGTATTGATCGGCCCCACTACTGAGGTACTGGCTTCCAATCCGGTGGAGATGGGTAAGGTTTTACAAAAGAAATTGAATGCGCTCCGCAGTAAAAACGCTGATCAAATCCGCGAAAATTTCTCCAGAGACTTGGAATTGCTGACAGGCGGGGAAGTCCCTGCCGCTATGGACCGCTATATCCCCATGCTCTATTCAAGGCCGGCCACCATTTTGGAATACTTCAAGGATATTCAGGCGGCTGGGCGGAAACCTATTTTCATCGTAAGCGAAATCGTCAATATACAGGAGTCGCTGAAAAACCAGGCCTTTACCCACAATGAGGACATCAAAACCCTCTATGACGAGGGGATGCTCTTCCGGGGGCTGGACCGGTACTACGCCGATTACACCGATATTCTGGCCGCCACAGAAACCCTGGGCACCGTCTGCCTAGACACCTTCGCCCGCACAGCGGAGGGGGTGCGCTTTCGGGATTTGATCAATGCCCAGGCCATAAACCTCTCCTCCTGGAGCGGCGAATACGCCGCCTTAAAGGATGATCTGGACAGCCTTCTGCACCGTCAGCACCCCTATAAAGTAGTGGTGCTGGCCGGCACCGATAAGGCGGCTAAAAATGTGGCCTCCGACCTGCTGGCCGACAATATCCCTGTGGTATACGGCGGTGAGCAGGAGGAGAGCAAGGCGGCTTATGGACAGGTGCTAGTCCTCGCAGGTTCGCTCTCAGCGGGTATGGATTACCCCGACGCCCGGGTGGCGGTCATCAGCCATTCCCGCCAGCACAGTTCCGCCGCCAAGAAGAAAAAATCCAAGTCCAAAAACGCTATACGGAATCTCAGCGACCTGACTATTGGGGATTATGTGGTCCACACTGCCCACGGCATCGGCGTCTTTGAAGGCATTCACAAAATTGAGACCCAAGGCATCGTGAAGGACTACATCAAAATCCGATATGCCGGGGCGGATGTTCTCTATGTTCCGGTGACCCAATTGGACCTGGTTAGCAAATATATCGGCCCCCGTGAAAACGACAGCTTGCGCCTCAACAAGCTCAACTCCGGCCAATGGGAGAAGACCCGCTCACGGGTCCGCAAGGCGGTGGCCGATATGGCTAAGGAGCTGATAGAGCTCTATGCCAAGCGGATGAAGATGAAGGGGCACGCCTTCTCCGCCGACACCGACTGGCAGGCGGAGTTTGAGGAGCGTTTTGAGCATCAGGAGACCGACGACCAGTTGACCAGCATCGCTGAGATCAAACGGGATATGGAGAGCGCCGTCCCCATGGACCGGCTCCTTTGCGGGGATGTGGGCTTTGGCAAAACCGAGGTGGCCCTCCGGGCCGCCTTCAAATGCATTATGGATGGCAAGCAGTGCGCCATCCTGGTCCCCACCACCATCCTGGCGTGGCAGCACTACAAAACCATCACCCGCCGCTTTGAGGGCTATCCCATAAACATCGCTTTGATGTCCCGGTTCCGAACCGCGAAGCAGCAGGCCGAGACGGTGAAGGGCTTGCGCCGGGGCGAGGTGGACATTGTGGTGGGCACCCACCGGCTGGTCCAGAAGGACATTAAATTTAAGGACTTGGGCCTGGCCATTATCGACGAGGAGCAGCGGTTTGGGGTCAAGCACAAGGAGCAGTTCAAGGAAGCCACCACCAATGTGGATGTCCTCACCCTGTCGGCCACTCCTATTCCCCGGACCCTCAACATGGCTATGTCAGGCATCCGGGATATGTCGGCGATTGACGAGGCCCCCCAGGATAGGCACCCGGTTCAGACCTATGTCCTGGAGCACAACAACGGCGTCATCGCCGAGGCCATCAAGCGGGAGCTTCGCCGGGACGGCCAGGTTTACTATATTCACAACCGGATTGAGAGCATTGAGCGGACCGCGGCCCGGCTGCAAAAGGCCCTGCCGGACGCCCGCGTGGCCTTTGCCCACGGCCGGATGGCGGAGGAGGAATTGTCCCAGGTCTGGCGGCGGCTCATCGACCATGAGGTCGACGTGCTGGTCTGCACCACCATTATTGAAACCGGCGTGGACGTGCCCAACGTCAATACCCTGGTCATTGAAGACGCCGACTACATGGGCTTAAGCCAGCTCTATCAAATCCGGGGGCGGGTGGGCCGGAGCTCCCGCAGGGCCTTCGCTTATTTCACCTTCCGCCGGGGCAAGATCGTATCCGACATCGCGGCGAAGCGTTTGTCGGCTATACGGGAATTCACCAACTTCGGCTCCGGTTTCCAGATCGCCATGCGGGACCTGGAAATCCGCGGCGCTGGAAATATTTTGGGCGCCCAACAGCACGGCCACATGGAGGCGGTGGGCTACGATATGTACCTGAAGCTGCTTTCCGAGGCCATTGCCGAAGAAAAGGGCGAGGCGCCCCAGGGGGCCAAGGAATGCCTGGTGGATATCCGCATTGACGCCCACATTCCGGAGGACTATATCCCCGGCCTCACCCAGCGGATCGATATCTACCGCCGCATTGCCGGCGTCACTACTAAGGAGGATGTGATGGACGTCACCGACGAGCTCATCGACCGCTTTGGGGATCCGCCCGATGCGGTGAAAGGCTTGGTGGAGGTGGCTTTGCTCCGCAATACGGCGGCTCAGGCGGGTATCGGGGAGATTACCCAAAGCGGCAGCTCGCTGTTGTTTTATCAGGACCCCTTTGATATGTCCATTATTGCGCGGCTTAACGCCGCCCTAAAGGGCAGGGTGATGGTCAACGCTGGCGAGCGGCCCTATTTCTCGGTGCGCATTCCCAAGAACACCAGCCCGGTGAATACTATGCGCGAGGCCCTGGAAGCGTTGACCGCGGATCGAGGGGAATCCGCATAACGAAATGGCAATACGATTGCCAATATGATAATGGAGGATAATTACAGAATGGTACGATTTGGCGTTGTGGGTACGAATTGGATCACCGACCGCTTGATTGAGGCGGCCGGTGATCATCCGGAATTTAGGTTGAATGCGGTTTACTCCCGCACGGAAGAAAAGGCCAGGGCGTTTGCCCAAAAATACGGTGTGGAAAATCTCTACACCTCCCTCTCTGCCATGGCGGAGAGCGGCGCCATTGACGCGGTTTATATCGCTTCCCCCAACCTGCTCCATTATGAGCAAAGCCTTATCTTTATCCGCCGGGGCATTCATGTGCTCTGTGAAAAACCCATGGCCACCAATTACCGGGAAGGCTCCCTTATGGTGGAGGAGGCTGCTAAACAGGGCGTATTGCTGATGCAGGCTTTAATGAATACCCTGGAACCCCGGTTAAAGGCGGCCCAGGACGCACTGCCCAGGGTGGGCGCGGTGCGCAGGGTTACGGCTTCCAGAAGCCAGTATTCCTCCCGGTTGGACGCCTTTCGCCAGGGAGAAAGGATCAACACCTTTCTCCCGGAGATGGGCAATGGCGCCCTGCTTGACCTGGGAATCTATGTGCTCCAGCCCTTAATCCACCAATTTGGAGAGCCCCAGCAAATATGGGCCAACGCCACCAAGCTGTCCAGCGGGGTGGACGGCCAGGGCACCATCCTGGCAGATTACGGCGAGATGGAGGCCATTCTTTCCTTTTCTAAAATGGCCACCACCTACAGCCCGGTTGAGGTCATGGGGGAGGAGGGGGTGCTCCATATCAATCCCGCTCACCTGCCCAAATTGGTCACTTTCCGCCCCAGGATTGGAGAGGCGGAGGATATTCCTTTCCAACAGGACAAGCCGGCGATGTATTATGAGATGGCGGAATTTATTCGTTTGGTGGAAGCAGGCTTGACCGAATCCCCTGTGAACCGCCACCGAGACATCCTGTCCACTCTGAAGGTGATGGATGAATACCGCCGTCAGATCGGCCTCATTTATCCGGGAGATAAATAATCTTTTTTGATTATTATAAACGGCAAAATCCTTACAAATATTGGCTTTTATTGGGGATGCTCTGAAAGCTTACTGTGCGCGGAAAATGCTTGAGAATATGTAAAAATGAAAAGCTTTGTTTCATAATCCTTAACATAGTACCTGATATTAGTGCGCCCACGTTGGATTATCGTATGCCCTTCGCTTTCAAGAAGCTTTTTCTGCCGCCTGGTCCCGCCCGGATATTTGGGATTTAATTCTCCGTCAGCTTTCAGCGTCCGCCAATACGGAGTTTTGTCATTGCTTCTTTGTTCGCTTGCCCACGCCGCAATCGAAACAAAAATACCCGCCGTTATGGGGTCTGTAAAATCAGCATTATTCGTTTTGGCAAAGTATTCCCTTATCGCTCCCACCGTAATGACTTTTCCTCGGGGGATGCCTTTCATCACGTTATCGTATTCAATCGGAGGGGCAAAAAACATACGGCTGCCGCCGTACTTTTTAATGCTCCGCTCATCAGTTACCGTCTGCGTCTTCGGCATATCCTTGCTATCTTTCAGCATAGCATTAAAATCTTTGTTTTCTTCGTTGGCCATATATAGCACCTCTCTTTCATTTACAGCATAATTGATTCCCCACATCAAAGCAATGAGGTTATTTATATTTTTCTAAGAAATAATATACATTGATCTACAAAAACCATATTGTATTTGATGAATGCGTAACTACTGTACAAAAGGGCCATGAATGCATAAAGTTGCACAGGCATAACAAGACTTTGTCAATTGCTTTTGGCCAAACTAAACAGCCTTTGAAAAAAGAGAAAAACCTGTTGACAGGGTGGCCAGTTAGTGTTATGATAATTCACAATTATTAAGGCCGATACGGGGGATAACGGGGTGTAAACCGTTCCATTTCGCCCCTCTGAAAGCCTTCTATTGGACGCTTTTGTAAACAGGGGAACATGACCGGGAGCCAGCGGCAGGAAGGGGAGTAACGGCCCCTTTCTTCCATTTTCTGGACAACCCAGTGCCTATGAAGTGAGGAGGAGCTAAGATGGTTAATTTTAACTGCGGTGAGAAATTTATTAAGGAGGGGCTTACCTTTGACGATGTGCTGTTGATCCCAGCAAAGAGCAATGTACTGCCCAAGGACATCAATGTCAAAACGGTATTGGCCCGTGGAATTACCCTGAATATTCCCGTTATGACCGCCGCCATGGATACGGTGACGGATGCCCGCATGGCCATTGCTATCGCAAGAGAGGGCGGTATTGGGGTTATTCACAAAAATATGACAGTTGCCCAACAAGCCGACGAGGTTGACAAGGTAAAACGCAGTGAAAACGGCGTCATTGTCAATCCGTTTTTTTTATCCCCCAACCACTATGTCTATGACGCCAACGACTTAATGGCGAAATACAAGATTTCCGGTGTCCCCATCTGTGAAGGGGATAAGCTGGTGGGCATCCTCACCAACCGGGACCTGCGCTTTCTCACCGATTTTGGCATCCCCATCCACACTGTCATGACCAAGGAAAACCTGATCACAGCCCCTGTAGGCACCACCATGGAGGAGGCCCAGGAAATCCTGCGGCAGCACAAGATTGAAAAGCTGCCTATTGTGGACGACGATTTCAGGCTCAAGGGTCTGATCACCATCAAGGATATTGAAAAAGCCGTACAATATCCCAATTCCGCCAGGGATAAGGGCGGCCGCCTCCTCTGCGCCGCCGCCATCGGCGTCACCTCGGACGTTATGGAGCGGGCCGGCGCATTGGTGAAGTCGGACGTGGACGTGTTGGTCCTGGATTCCGCCCATGGACACAGCGCCAATATTATGAACTGTGTCAAGCAGGTCAAGGATGCTTTCCCCGAGGTGGCTTTGGTGGCCGGCAACATCGCCACCGCCCAGGCGGCTGAGGATCTGATTAATGCCGGAGTAGACTGCATCAAGGTGGGGATCGGCCCCGGTTCCATCTGCACCACCCGCGTGGTGGCCGGCATCGGTGTTCCCCAGATCACCGCTATTTATGACGCGGCTTGCGTAGCTCATAAGCGGGGTATTCCCGTCATTGCCGACGGCGGCATCAAATTCTCCGGCGACATTGTCAAGGCCTTGGCGGCTGGCGGCGACGTGGTTATGCTGGGCTCCCTGCTTGCGGGCTGTGCGGAATCCCCCGGGGACACCGAGATTTACCAGGGCCGCCAATTCAAGGTTTACCGCGGCATGGGCAGCATAGGGGCCATGAATAAGGGCAGCAAGGACCGGTATTTCCAGGAGGACAACAAGAAGCTGGTCCCCGAAGGGGTGGAGGGCCGTGTACCCTATAAGGGGCATCTTTCCGACACCATCTACCAATTGATGGGCGGATTAAAATCCGGCATGGGCTATTGTGGCTGTGAAACCATTGAGGCGTTGCAAAGCGATGCCCAGTTTGTGAAAATCACCGGCGCAGGCCTCAAGGAGAGCCACCCTCATGATATTTATATTACCAAGGAGGCCCCCAACTACTCAATCTCACCCCACCAATAATATTCGTGCAAAAAGAAGGAGAAATGGGCTTTATTTCTCCTTCTTTTTTCTATCGATGAGAGTAGCTTCGGGAACAATAAGACTGTAGGGTTGCATTTTTTGATAACAAATATCATAGCATGATGAAAAGTTATTGGGCCACGCTATCTTAATGAAAACTATGAATCTAACGAAAGGACGTCAGTCCGGTCTATAACAAGCGCGGTTTTCGACGGGGGCATACCATTTCCCTTCTCCAAAACCGCCTTAATACGACATCCCTTGCACGGCTTCCGCCCCAGGGGTAACCTCAAAGTAATCTGCCTTATCAAAATTAAACGCGTTGGCAAAGACGCTGGATGGAAACCGCTGGCGCTTTGTGTTATAGATTCTCACCGCCTCATTGTACTTAGCGCAGGAGGTCTTGAGCCGGTTTTCCGCACCCTCCAACTGGTCCTGAAGGGCCAGAAACTGCTGGTCCGTCCTCAGTTCAGGGTAACTTTCCACGACTACCAGCAACCTGGATAAAGCGTTGGCTAGCTCCGCGTCAGCCTCAGCCATTTGCTCCACGCTTCCCGCTTTCATTATGCGGGACCGGGCATTGTCTAGGCTGGTATATATTCCCTCCTCATGGGTTGCGTATCCCTGGACGGCATTGATCAAGTTGGGAATTAGGTCGCTCTGCTGCTGCAATTCAATCTGTATATTCCCAGCTAGTTGATCCACCGCCTCTCTTGAGGCTGCCAAACCACTATATGTTTCGATTACGGTGAATATGATAATTAATAAAACTGCCAACGCTACCGATCCAGCTATCAATCCTAATCTTTTTCCCATGTATTAACACCACCAAATATATATTTTGATGATAGTATCCCAACACAGGTTCGAAAAAACTCCCGTTAAGTATCCCCATTCCATCCAGTGTGTGACAATTTGCTGAATTAGGAAAAGATCCCTTTCCCGAAAAAAAGGGACCTTTTCCTAATGCGGGCCTGGTTATTTCATGATTGACACGAATCTTCAATTAAAGTGTACAGAAATTTTTTATCGCGTATTTAAACCAAGATTAGTATGCGGCGGCGCCCATTTCCTATATCTGTTCCTTGATGATACCCAGAGCGCCTTTTTCCAGCCGTGACACCTGGGCCTGGGAGATTCCGATTTCATTGGCCACCTCCATCTGCGTCTTGCCATCAAAAAAACGCAGAGAGAGGATTTTCTTTTCCCTCTCACCCAGGCCGCTAATGGCTTCCTTGAGGGCGATCTCCTCTAACCACTCCCAGTCACCGCCGGGATCGCTTACCTGATCCATGACATAGATGGTGTCTCCGCCATCGGAGTACACCGGCTCCTGGAGGGACATGGGCTCCACTATGGCCTCCAGCGCCAACACCACCACCTCTTTGGGAACCTCCATCTCCTTGGCGATCTCTTCAATAGTGGGCTCCCGCGAATTTTTATTAATCAGCCGCTCCTTGGCCTGCATAGCCTTGTAGGCCGTGTCCCGCATGGAGCGGGACACCCTCACGGAATTGTTGTCCCGCAGATACCGCCGGATTTCGCCGATGATCATGGGCACAGCGTAGGTAGAAAAACGCACATTTTGTGTAATATCAAAGTTGTCTATACTCTTAATCAGGCCGATACAGCCCACCTGAAATAAGTCATCCGGATTTTCGCCCCGGTTGGAAAACCGCTTAATTACGCTCAAAATCAGCCGCAGATTGCCGTTGATCAATTCCTCCCGGGCCGCCATATCCCCATCCTTTACCCGGCGGAGAAGCACCTCCTTCTCCGATTCCTTCAGTACCTTGAGTTTTGCCGTATTGACCCCGCAGATTTCAACCTTGTTTGGCTGCATAAAATACAAAACCCCCTTA
>Ga0153947_1001149_pt1 | contig 12691 bp, 12 predicted proteins | sample TSNJ031MetaG_FD_104697 | JGI IMG/M metagenome (GOLD analysis project Ga0153947, IMG submission 104697) | Attine ant fungus gardens microbial communities from New Jersey, USA - TSNJ031 MetaG | ecosystem: Host-associated > Fungi > Mycelium > Unclassified | place: USA: New Jersey, Wharton State...
AAAAAAAGAAGGAAAACTAAAAGGGCATAAAAATATCATTGTTACAGACCTTCCCGGAATCTATTCACTTTCACCATATACACTTGAAGAGGTCGTTTCAAGAAATTATTTACTAGAACAAAATCCAGATGTCATTATAAATTTAGTGGATGCTTCCAATATTGAACGGAATCTATACTTGACCACCCAGTTGACTGAGGTGGGTATTCCTGTCATTATCGCACTCAACATGATTGATATCGTAAACAAGCGAGGCGATAAAATTGATGTCAAGAAATTATCAAAAGCATTGGGTTGCCAAGTTGTCGAAACCTCCGCCATTAAAGGTACAGGCGCAAAAGAAATCGTAGAGAAAGCGATTGCACTTGCAGAGGCACAGAAGGCTGAAAAGATTGCTGGAAATGGCGTCTTGACTAAACCGCAGCATGCGTTTTCTTCTCAGATAGAAGAGACGCTGAGCATAATCGGGGATGCGATTGCATTCGATACAGCGGAAGATCACAGACGTTGGTTTGCAATTAAGCTTTTTGAAAGAGATGAGAAAGTTGCAGAAAAATTTGCACTGTCTGTCGAGGATAAAATTAAAATTGAAAATGCAATTAATGAGTGTGAAGAGGCGCTTGATGACGATAGTGAGAGCCTTATTACAAATGAGCGTTATGAATATATAACAGGAGTAGTAAAGACATGCGTACAAAAGAAAACCACCGGACTGACAAGTTCTGATAAAATTGATGGAATTGTAACCAATCGAATATTAGCATTGCCAATTTTTGCAGCCGTTATGTGGGTTGTATATTATGTATCAATACAGACGGTGGGGGACTGGAGTATTGGATGGGTTGAAACCCTTTTCGAATGGATCGGTGGCGGGATCGACGGCGCACTTGAAGCAGCAGGGGCTGCGGCATGGTTAAAAGGACTGATTCTTGATGGTATTCTGGGCGGTGTAGGTGCTGTTTTAGGATTTGTACCGCAGATGATGATTTTATTCTTCTTCCTATCACTTTTGGAAGACTGCGGGTATATGGCCAGAGTTGCGTTTATCATGGATCGTATCTTCCGTAAGTTTGGACTTTCGGGCAAGAGTTTTATACCGATGCTGATTTCTTCAGGTTGCGGCGTTCCGGGTATCATGGCAACAAGAACAATAGAAAATGAGAAAGATAGAAAAATGACAATTATGGTAACTACCTTCATTCCTTGTGGAGCGAAGCTACCAATTATAGCCTTGATTGCAGGCGCATTATTTCCAAGTGCAAGCTGGGTAGCTCCATCCATGTATTTCCTTGGAATCGGGATGGTCATATTGTCGGGAATTATTTTAAAGAAAACAAGGCTTTTTGCAGGAGAGCCTGCACCGTTTGTTATGGAACTTCCACAGTATCATATTCCAACATTTAAGGGTGTCGTGATTCATATGTGGGAAAGAGCAAGGGCATTTATCATTAAAGCCGGTACGATCATTTTTATCGCTTGCGGTGTCATTTGGTTTTTATCGAACTTCGGGTTTGGTGACGGCGGATTTGGTATGATCGATCAGAACGATAGTTTACTTGCAGCACTGGGCGGTCTCATTGCGCCAATCTTTGCACCATTGGGATTTGGAAATTGGCAGGCGGCGGTTGCGACCATCACAGGACTTGTAGCAAAAGAAAATGTAGTAGGAACTTTCGGCGTGCTGTTTGGGCTCGGCGAAGTGGGGGAGGATAGTGCAGGTCTGCTTGCAAACATTGCGACCATGTTTACCACCGTTTCAGCGATGTCATTCATGGTATTCAATTTGCTTTGTGCACCTTGCTTTGCGGCAATTGGCGCAATCAAGCGTGAAATGTTCTCTTGGAAGTGGATGTTTATCGCAGTAGGATATCAGACAGTTCTTGCATATGTAATGGCGTTCATCGTATATCAGCTGGGAACTGTCATATTCCTTGGCGCGGGATTTGGCATAGGTGCAGGAATTGCAATAGCGTTGATTCTTTGCATCATATGGCTGCTCTTCAGAAGCGGAAGCAATGCTGATACAAAAGAGCTTCCTGCAGCAGCAGTTGCAAGAGCATAATAAAAGAAAGTCAAGGAGGATGTGTAGTTCCTTGATACGAAGAAGGAGTTAAATGAAATGATTAATTGGATAGTTGGCGGATTGTTAGCGATTGCGGTAGTCTTTGTGATAAGATACCTCATAAGGCAGCAGAGACGCGGAGAATGCGCAGGGGGTTGCGGTGGATGTAGTGGCTGCGCACATGGAACGCAATCCGAACCAGATCGTTGCGGCATTGATGCAGTCGACTATGATTCAAAAGAAAAGCGACTATGATTCAAAAAAAAGAATCGACTATACCTCAAAAGAAAAAAATTGATAGATATCTTAGGCAGTGTGAAGAAAAAAATTGGCTGCCTCATGTATAATAAAATAGATTTAAATGGGAGTAATCCGCAAAATGAGTGGCTGTCTCAAAACGATTGAAAAATCGTAGAGAGACAGCCGCTTCTTTTCGTATAATAGAGCCTTTATTTTTGAGGATTATTCATAATGTGTCCAAAGCATTATTATTTTAACGGTCTTTTCCTCTTCGACAATTTGATACACAAGTCTATGATGAATATTTATCCTACGGGAATATGCACCGTCCAAATCGCCTTTTAGCTTTTCAAAAGTCGGAGGCGTCTGATAGGGGTTTTCTCTTAAAAGAGAAATAAGAGCCTTAGCCTTTTTATCCAATCCCACAGACTTTAGCTTTGGGATATCGTTCTTCGCCCTCTTGGTATACACGATCGAATACATCACCAGTCAATCTCTCTTTCTGGTACACACTCTGAAACCGGCGTTTGCAATCCTTTGATAATGCTATCTTTTACATCTGGCATGGATGACAAATACATGGTTTCCATAAGTCCGTTATAATCTTCTTCGCTTAAAATAACAGCATTCCCATCCTTTGTGCTGACATTAACCGGCTCATTATACTTGATAGTCTGCTCCAACAACTTGAACATATCTTTTCTAAAACTTGTTGCGTTGATATTCAGCATCAGTATCGTCTCCTTTTCACATAATGTACATAACAGTGTGCATGTGTACATTATAGCGTACGTGCATGATTTTGTCAATATGCTTTCAATATTTTTGTCTTCAATATATTTATACATTTTCCTGCCGCAGTCTGTTTCACAAAGCTATCCCAAACAGATTGCCCCGAAGCATGAATGTTGTTATGGAATGACAACCACTTTAATAGCCTCTCGTGATAATTGCCGTTCAAACCCCACATCCAAGTTCTCTAAGGGCATATTTTCCACAATGCCGTCAAAAAGAATTCGATTTTCTTCTACTAATTTAATCGCGTATTCGAATTCACTTAACGTATAGCAAAATGAGCTCCTTATCGTTAATTCGCCTCTAATCATCTGCAGTAAATCGATTTGAGAAGGTTCCTTAAAAATTCCTGTTAAAACTAGCTCCCCGTGGGCGCTAAGACGCGAAACCATTTCTCCAATGGAATCGGCGACTCCGGTGGCTTCAAAAATTATGTCTGCTTTACCTCTACCTTTTGGAAAATATTCTTTTAGCTTTTCATCCACATCGTCCTGATTGATATTTATAATTTCGACCCCATACTGTATCCGTGCAAGTTGCAAGCGAGGATTTTTCGTTCCAATCAAAACAATTTTGCCGGCGCCCGCCAATTTTACAAGTTGCGTTATATAAAGACCAATCGGTCCCGGTCCATATATAATCACATCTTTGCCCGGGATAAATTGCTCCGCCTTTTTTACTGCACTATATGCAACCGCCACCGGTTCGACAGAGGCTCCGACTGTGATATCCATGTCGCTTCTCACTTTATGTAATGTGGCTGCCGGTACTGCAGCATATTCTGCAAAGCTTCCATCAATGTGGATTCCGACTTCTTCCAAGTTCTCGCACTGTGCCTCATACCCGTTGATGCATGCTCTGCATTTTCCGCAGCGATGTATGATACTTGGGATGACGCGCTCTCCAACTGCATATCCCGTAACATTTTTACCAACTTTTATGATTTCTCCGATAAACTCGTGCCCCGGAATCAAATCATCCGGAACCTTTCTATATCCTTTATATATGCTTAAATCTGTACCACAGATTCCTGTCGCTAAGACTTTAAGCAACACTTGATCTTCCGTAATCTGTGGAACACCACACTCTATCATGACAAGACCATATTTGACAGAAGGCTTCTTAATCCATGCCGTCATTTTCTCTACATCCATCACGTCTCTCCCCGTATAATAGTATTTGCAAGGAAAAATCCAACCAGATAACAGCCTTGCAGTCTATTATCTTCTCATAACGATCACAATGTGTTGTAAAAGATGGCTCGCAATTCGCTTGCGAGCCATCTCGAACACTTTGGCATTGTGTGCGATTGTTTCTAATAAGCAGCTTCATACAATTTTATCATTGTTTCAACTGTCATTTTCTTGATATTGCCATTGTGATTCATATCATTGAATGCCAGAGCAGCTAAAGCAGGAATATCTTCCTTCTTACATCCCACTTCTTCCAAGCTTGGAATGCCTACGTCCTTTGACAATCTTCGCACTGCGGCGACGGATTTATCTGCTTTTTCAGTGAGGGAAAGACCCGCTGTCTCTTCTCCCATTGCTTGCGCTACATCTGCAAAGCGATCAGGGCATGCTGTTACATTGTACTCCATGACGTAAGGCAACATAATCGCATTGGCTACACCGTGAGGCGTATCATAAAACCCGCCGAGTGTGTGAGCCATTGCGTGAACACAACCTACAGGAGAACTGTTAAACGCCATTCCGGCCATCAAACTTCCCATCAGCATATCATCCCGGGACGACAAATCGTTTCCATTTGCTACAGCCATCCGAAGGCTTCTGCTGATTAGCTTGATTGCGTGGAGTGCAATTGCATCGGTCTGCGGCATTGTTGCAATGGAAGTGTATGACTCAATCGCGTGGGTCAATGCATCCATACCCTGTGCGGCGGTCAGATGCTGAGGTACGCTTATAGTCAATTCCGGATCGGCTAGCGCAAGATCCGGAGCGTACCACGGATGTCCAAAGGATGCCTTCATATTTCTGGCAGGATCCGTGAGTACAGACCAAATCGTCACTTCGCTTCCGGTGCCCGATGTAGTTGGGACTGTGATTAAAGGTTTTTTCCTGCAAGTCAGCGGATTTTTCTGACCATCTCGCGTTACTTCATAATCTAAAATGTCTCCGCCGTTCGCCTCTACAATGTTGATTGCTTTCGCCACGTCCATAGCACTCCCGCCGCCAATGGCGACGGTAATATCACATCCGCTGTCCTTGAAAACTTTCACACCGTCCGCTACACATCCGACAACTGGATTTCCCTTTATATTGCTAAATCTGGCGGTCGGAATTTCTGCATCATGTAAAATTTCTTCTAATTTGTCAATCAGCCCTGTTGCGATAAGACCGGGATCGGTAACAATCAGCGCAGTAGATCCACCCAGTTCTTTTACCTTGTCTCCGATACTCTGTGCTGCGCCTGCGCCGTATTCAACCATGGTCAAGTGCTTAAAAAGCTTTGTAGCCATAATTTGCTCACTCCTTTCATTTTGTGCTATTTTAATATCATGCTGTCTAGAAAAAGATCTTTCATCTTCGCTTTACCATTCACTTCATATTTAATCACCCGTTTTTTTCGATACATCACGCGAACATCTAAAATGTCGATATTCCAGTGGATAAATTTCCTATAGTTTCTCGCAAGCAACCGCAAATTGCAATAATGTGCAATATCTTCAGCATGTTGTTTTTGGTCGATGTCAATAGCTTCAAGATACTCAGGGGCATCCTCGTCCACGAACTCCAAATTTTCAATGCCCATGACACCACTTTTTATGCCTTGATTTAGATTTTCGAAAACATAACATCTGCGGGGTCTTTCAATATTTTTATAGTAACTTACACCAGTCAAAATATAGGGAACATAGATGTCCCAGAACCCTGTAACCTCGAAAGAACGAGGAGGAATAAGCCCTGACAGCCAAGTATGTTGTTTCCGCACAATTTTTTCCACGTCTTCGTCATTCCACCGCGGCTTCATTACGCAAATTTTGACATTCTCTACTCCTGATTCCATGTGCATTCCTCCCTTTCAATATAGCGCTATTCCCACTCGGTAAGTTTCCAGATTTTAGGCTTGTCATTCTCCTTGAAATGAGCATCGGACATTCTGTCCGCTGACAAGTATATCCTATCGCCCTCTTCATCGATAATTCCTTCTACCAAAGCCTGTGTAGATAGAACACCCATCCAATCTTTAGACATATAGATCCAGTCTTCTTTCGGAACAATACCTAATTTGTCCGCTACCGACTTCGTAATCCACACTTTAGCGAATTCACCTGCCGGCGTGTTCGGATAGGTAGTAACCTCGGCAAATAATTTTAGTCTAGCCATTCTTATTGTCCCTCCTTCCAATATTTAACCATCGGTATTTTATTTTCTTCCAGATATCGCGTTTTATCCTCTACCGGCAAAAGGTGAAGCCCTTTTACATTTTTGGTCAACCCAACGAAATATGCTTTTCTCGCAATATCCGGTCTCGGATGGTTTCGAACGAGTCCAAACAGCTGTATGTCGTTTTTCTTCTTTTCTGGGATGAGCGAGAAAAGTATTGCTACGACAATCGCCCATACAAATCCTGCAACCGTCTGGAACCAAGAAGCACCCGGATCGGTATATGCGATGCCGATGCAGAAAGGTTTTAAGAAGATGGAAGGAATAAATATGGATAACATCGTACCGACAATACTGGCAATGATCGATCCGGTTGCTGCAATCGCTTTGAATTTTTTGCTCAGCATACCGCAGATAACAGCGACCAACACACCCGGCACAACGGCTGAGGAAATGCTATAAAACGCCGCCATCAAATATGGGATGTTCATAAAGTATTGTACGAACAGGAATGGTACTCCGATACCGATAACATAGGTCAGCACTCTTGCCAATGTCAAATAATGCTTGTCGCTCTTCCCTTTGTTCAACTTCTGATAGATGTCATTGATGAATACAGTGACCGAAGAGTTGATATAGGAGTCCGTAGTCGAAATCATAGCGGCCATATAACCGGCAATGACAAGGCCCAAAACACCGTGAGGAATGATACTGTTCAAAAGATATGCAAGCGTGTGACCTGTGCTGTCCGGTTCTGCGAGAATCCCTTTTTCGACTAACGCTCTTGTGATGACACCGGGCGTTCCTGTGAATAAACACCCTGCCGGTAGAAGAACTAAGCCGTAAACCAGCATCGTCAATCTGGAGCCATTCATGCTTCTGGCAGCCAGACACTTCTGCAATACACCTTGATGCATCATGTAGAAAGCGGCGATGATGATAGAGATGCCCATCCACATGCCGACTGCAGGATACCGAGGGTCATTAATAGAAGTGGTGTACATCATGTTCTGTTGCGGTGTCCATGCGACGAGTTCGCCCCAACCGCCTATTGCATGAACTCCGATGAATACAACAAGCAATCCGCCGATAATCAGGAATACGGCCTGCAATACGTCAACTGTAATAACGGATACAACTCCGCCGATAGAAGTGTAAATCGAGATCAGAATAGTCAACACAAGGATCGTCAGCAATACAGGAAATCCAACTAGACCCTCTATCAATACTGCAAAAGCATATGTATTAAATGACATGATTGCAAGCAGGAAGATTAATATCGCCACGGAGCCGGCAATGCTTGTTCCTTCGTTGTATCTGTTCTTTAGATATTCAGGTACTGTGTATACCCCTGTGAAATAGTAAATAGGTGCGCCAAGTGCGATGAACAGATATACAAATCCGGTTATACTGATATATGGGTTAAATGCGGTAAATCCGACTATATAACCCGTTTCAGAATAGGATACGATATCTTGCGTACTCAGTACCAATGTGGTGAAAGCGATGGCTGTCGCCCACCAAGGCATTCTTTTATCAGCGACAAAGAACTCTGCTGATGTTTTGACCTTCTGACCTTGATAAACACCATAACTGATGATAATTGCCAAATATATACCTATTATGACAAAGTCAATCGTATACGCGCTTAAATTTTGCATAAAAAACTTCCCCCTTTCTCAGACCTAAAAAAATGGAATGCCCTTTGGCGCCAAAATGTAACACCAATAAAATGGCAAAAGAATTTGATACGATATTCCTACCCATAAAATGATTTTCATTGCCTTTTCGACAGGCCCTTTATTGCTCATCCATCCTTCAGCAGTCAAGCTATAGATTGACCATAAGCCGAGTGGAAGAATAGAAAACAATGTAAATAACCATGTACCTATCATATATGATCCCATAATGAAAGAACCTCCTTTTCTTAATAAAAGCGATAACTTATTTTACCTATGCCTATCTTCGTACTTCGCTTCATTTCCCTCCTTTCTCCAATCCTCCTCCAATCTTCCTTATACAGGATTTGATTTAATATCTTCCAGCTCATCATAAAGATCTGAGCCAAGGAAGTACTTCTTTGGAGGTACGGTCTTGCCGCCCTTTGCCACGACATCAAGACCAGCCTTGACCTTTTCAGGGGTAGCAGGCAATTCGTAAATCCGAACACCGCAAGCATTGTTTATGGCATTAATGATTGCCATATGTCCTGCAGATTGGAATGCTTCCGAGGCACCTGAGGAACCGAAAGGTCCGAGTTCGCGAGGATTTTCACAGTGAATTAAAGTAATGTCATCTGGAATATCCTTAATATAAGGAATGCCGCAGCTGTATGGATTGTTATGCTTTGTAACATCGGAATAATCTTCAGAAAGCGCAAATCCCATACTGTGAGAAATGCCACCGTACGCTTGTCCATCAACAGCCTGAATATTCCCGATTATGCCTACATCATCGACGCAGGTGTATTTCAAAATGCTCGTCTTTCCTGTCGCTTCATCCACTTCAACTTCTGCCATATAGAGCGCAAACGTATAGGATACGGACGGATTTCCGACACCTGTGTTTGGATTCATCGGTGTCAATCCGTCAATGGTACTGTTCGTATATGTTTCCTCAAATTTTGTGGGAATTCCTTCAAGAATCATCTCTTCATAAGTACGGTAAGTTCCATCGGATTTGCGCATTGCATTTAACATCTTTTCTGCAGTTACTTGTGTTGCGCGCCCATTCATGAAATGGGATCGGCTGCTGGCAGCGATGCCGCTGTCAGGACAGGTGGTCGTATCGTTCTGCACCAATTTGACTTTTTCTGGGGTTAGTCCAAGTGGCTTTAATGCTTCTAAAGTTACCATCAGCGATCCGATATCGCCGCCTTGACCTAAGTCTTCCCAGGTATCAAATTTTGTAACTGTATTGTCCGGATTGAGCTCAAGTGCAACCGTGGCTGCATCGAACGGTGTTTCAGATACATTATAGCCACCCCAAGCAATTCCGACGCCTCTTTTCTTTCCCGATACACTTTGTTTTTTCGCCTCGCTGACTGCCTTTTCATAAAGTGGTTTCAGCTTTAGCATCATTTCTTCCATTGGATATTGCATAAATTGATATCCCTGCAAATTTGTATCCCCGGGATGCGCAATATTAAGCCACCTGATTTCAAATGGATCTATTTCCATTTTTTCTGCCATCATGTCCATGAGCGCTTCGCTTGCAGTATAAGCTTGCGGCGACCCATAGCCTCTGTAGGCAGTCCCGAATCCGTGATTTGTTACAGCAACGCGCGTGAGCCCCACCGCTTTTGGAACGCTGTATGGGAAACACATGAATCTGATTGGACGGTTGATCAGATCGTCTCCCAATTCGGAATAAGCACCATGATCAATGCCCATATCAAATTCCAAGCCAATGATTTTACCTTTCGCGTCACAGGCCAAACGCGCGTTTGTGTAGGAAGGCGTTCGCTTGCCGCTGAAGTGCATAAATTCTTCATAGCTCATAGAAAGTGCAACCGGCATATCTGTGGCGACTGCCGCAATTGCTGCCAGAGCAAATGAGGCTGCCGTAATAGACCAACCGAAGCTTGCACCTGAAGGGTTCATAATGACCCGAACCTTTTCAGGGTCGATACCTGCTGCTTGTGCGATATCTTGCTTGTTCCAATAGACAGCTTGACTCTTGCAATGAACATTCATATATCCTTCGTCATCCCAATAAGCCTGAACGGTATCTCCTTCGATGGAAAGGTGAGGTTCTCTGGTACTTGCAAAACTTCCTTCAATAAGATATGGGGCATTTTCCAACGTTTCTGATAAGCCTTCCTCATTCTTAAATACAGGCCACACAGAATACATGTTTTGTGTGTCTTGATGAATCGGAATCGCATCTGGCATAACTGCTTCCAAATAATTCATGTATTCTGGAAGTTTTTCAATCTCTACAACTACCTTCTTAGCGGCTTCCTGTGCATGCTCTTTTGTGTCTGCCGCCACCATTGCGACAACATCACCGTACATATTGATTTTGTCGATTGCAAGATAAGGTCTGCTCGGTTTTTTTACCTTATTGCGAGGGCTTCCTGTAAAGATATCTATGTAACCTGTGCCTTTTACGTCTTTGTGTGTAATAATTTTTACGACACCTGGCATTTTTTCTGCTTCCGCATAATCGATATTTAAGATTTTTGCATGGCTTGCGACTTTAGGCTGTACTAAAACCACATGCAGTGTCCCTTCCGGCATTTTTAATTCCACATCATCTCCGTAGTCTACAGTGCCGCATGCTTTACCAAGTGCACTAGGTCTTGTCACGCCCGTTCCATAATATTCTTTATTTTCAGGTGCTTGATATTGGATCTCCTGAATGGTTGCTTCTCCGCGCATTACTTTTGCGGCAGCCATGACTGCATCAACAATCTGTTTGTATCCCGTACATCTACAGACATTCCGATTCTTTTGAAACCAATCCCGCACTTCCTCCCTTGTCGGCACTTTTGTTTCTTGCAGCAATGCATACGCCGAAACAATGAAACCCGGTGTACAAAAGCCACATTGGATTGCTCCATATGCTCCAAAAGCTACTTGAAGCGGATGTGGATTGTTTGGAATGCCGATTCCTTCTATTGTGGTAACTTCGCTGAATTCTTCTACCGCACGCATTTTTCTCGTACAGGAACGAACAACTTTTCCGTTTAAAATAACAGAACAAGCGCCGCATACACCAGTGCCACAGCCTACTTTTGTTCCTGTTAGACCGATTCGCCGAAGAACGCCTGCCAACGTATCCACCTCCGGATTAAAAACAAATGTCCTGTCAGCTCCATTAATCTTTAACGTCATTTTTTTTAGTTTCATAATCTTCCCTCCATCTTAGTTATCATAGTGATAAGCCTGTTCGATTTACCTCAAGGACTACTTCTATATAGTCATCATAGTCTGTCCGATTTACGCTCAAGCGCGGCTTCTATATGGTCATTATAGTCGGTTCTATTTACTCTCAAGGATGGCTTCTATTTCTGCCATTCTCCCTTTTACAATGGATTCGGCAATAAATATCTGCCCGCATTTAGGGCAACTTTGCATCAACGCTTGAAATGTATTACCTAAGTAACTGAAAGACATTTTCCGCTCTTCCAATTCTATTTCGCATAGGCAACAAATGATTTTTTTCATCTCTTCCAAATCATATTGCCCCCGTTTCTATCTTTATGCGATGAGAATAGGCATTGATCAGGCGAATGGCTGCCTCTAAAATCTCGTATTCGACCCAGTAAGTCGTGTACCCAATCTGCAAGTGTCCGAAGAAATGACCGCTGTCCGGTTCATACAACTTGTGTCCTTTTTCGCAATGTTCTACTACTTCCGCTATACAATCCTCTAAAATTAAGTCACGGCTCAGCTTTTCTCTCAATGCATTATTTATGATGAGATTGCTATGTGCCTTCTTTTTCTCGACACAAACTACTTTTTTACCTTGAAATTCTTCCAAAAGCATCCTTTTCAACTTTTCACGATTGTGCCTACGCATTGTTATCGTTGGCGGCTGCCAAGACGCATCGTTAATTGGGAAAAAAATGTCGAGAATGTGCATTGCTTTTTTTCCTTCTGATGCAAAGATATCTCTGCAGTTTGTGCAGTAAGTGATATATGTTCTTTCGCTCAAGCCAATCTGCTTTTGTGTAATTCCTTTTGTGTATTCCGGATTAGCCACCAAGGTATGGCCTCCCCAACCACAACAATGAGCATTGTCCTTTTCATAAGCAAGCGGTATAAGGATTCCGCTCTGCGCTACCACTGCTCTGACTGCTTCCTGCAATCCCTGTTCACCGCGAGAGCTGCAAGGATCATATACGGAAAATGCTTCTCCGTTCAGGTTTCTTTGCGGTGTCACTCCTAATTGTAGAAATAGTTCATATAAAAAAATCGCTTCTACCCCCGGAAAATATTCCTGAAACATTTTTTTACAAGTAGGGCAAGCGAAGATCAGACGAGGTTTTCCCCATTCCTCCCATTGCCTTTTGATTTCTGCCACTACATTCTGATGTAGATTAACATTCCCTGCCCAAATTGCAGGTATGCCACAGCAGTTCGTCATTAATGCAACGTCTGGGATGTGTTCCAACAAGCAGGCATAGGAGTTCAGGACATAATCGGGATCTGAAGCGCCTAGCTGACACCCCGGAAAGAAAATATTGGAAATGACCTTTGTATTTTTCGGAACTATTTTTGCACAGAAAGCGGGGCTGTTT
>Ga0153947_1001150_pt1 | contig 12690 bp, 12 predicted proteins | sample TSNJ031MetaG_FD_104697 | JGI IMG/M metagenome (GOLD analysis project Ga0153947, IMG submission 104697) | Attine ant fungus gardens microbial communities from New Jersey, USA - TSNJ031 MetaG | ecosystem: Host-associated > Fungi > Mycelium > Unclassified | place: USA: New Jersey, Wharton State...
CATTGCCTCCGCCCGTCATGCGGCGGGGACGCTGCCGGAGAATCCCGTCGCCGTCAAATCCATTGTTTCCTCCAAGCTGGCGGACGCGGTGGCCGGGGACTACGGCGTGGAGATGCGCAGCGTGCTCACCGGCTTTAAGTTCATTGGAGAGGTCATAGCCGGGCTGGAGGCCACCGGTGAGGAAAACCGCTTTATCTTCGGCTTTGAGGAGAGCTGCGGCTACCTGTCCGGCGGATATGTCCGGGACAAGGACGCCGTTAACGCCTCGGTGCTGCTGGTGGAGATGGCCTCCGCCTACAAGCTGGCGGGGAAATCCCTCATCAATGTGCTGGACAGCATCTACGACAAGCACGGCATTTACCGGAATCTGGTGGACAGCTTCGCCTTTGAGGGTGCGGACGGCATGCAGAAGATGGCGGATATTATGGACGCCCTCCGGAAAAATCCCCCGGCCCAAATCGCCGGGGAGGGCGTGGCCTACAGGGTGGATTACAAGGTGTCCACCCGGTGGGACGGGGAGGACGTGACGGCCCTTTCCCTCCCCGCCTCCGATGTGCTGGAATATGGCGTGGGCTCGGGCAGCTCCTTTATTATCCGGCCCTCGGGCACCGAGCCTAAAATCAAAATCTACTACTCCCTGGTGGGCAGAACCCTGGCGGAGGTGGACGCCGCAACCCCCGGATATAAGGCCGCCTGTGAGGCTTTTCTGGGCAGGTAAATAAAATCCGGCGGTTTTCCCCTGAGAAGATAAAAAAACCACTTGCAAATCGGCGGGAATTGTGCTAGTATTGAATGCGTGACTTTATGTGGACTTAGAATACCACGAAAGAGGTGAATGATAGATGAGAGAGGGAATTCATCCCAATTACAAGGCAACCACCGTTACCTGTGCCTGCGGCAACGTGATTGATACCGCGTCCACCAAGGAGAATATCCGTGTCGAAATTTGCTCCAAATGCCACCCCTTCTTTACCGGCCGTCAGAAGCTGGTAGACACCGGCGGGCGTGTGGATCGCTTCAAGCGCCGCTTTGAAAAGGCTGGAAAATAACCCGCTGAAAAGCAATTGTGATAAGGCGGCGTTCGGTTTGCGAACGCCGCCTTTGTTTCTATTTCACCCGGGGGAGGAGTCTTATGGAAAGCTACGACACCATTGGGGAGCCTGCCACCGGCGTTCTCACCGAAAAGCGCTCCCGGTTTATCGCGGAGCTGCGGCCGCTGGCCACCGAGGCCGCCTGCGCCGCCTTTCTGGCGGAGGTGCGCCAGCGGCATCACGACGCCCGGCACCACTGCTGGGCGCTGACGCTTCGGGAGGGCGGCATCCTCCGCTACAGCGACGACGGGGAGCCCCAGGGTACCGCCGGGGTTCCCATGCTGGAGGTGCTGCGGCGGGAGGGCCTCACCGATGTGGCTGTTGTGGTCACCCGGTATTTCGGCGGCGTCCTTTTGGGGGCGGGCGGGCTTTCCCGGGCTTACAGCCACAGCGCCAAGCTGGCGGTGGATGCCGCCCGGCGGGTGCGGATGCGGCGGTGCGCCCTGCTTATGATTGAGGTTCCCTATCCCCTCTACGACCGGCTGGTTTTGCTGTTGGACGAGCATGGCGCCGCCCTGCTGACCACGGACTTTGGCGCGGCGGTCACCCTGTCCCTGCGGATTGAGGCCAACCTTTTAGAAGCGTTTTCCCTCCGGTTGTCCGTGCTTACCCTGGGGCGGGTGGCGCCGGTGGTGCTGGGGGAGGAGTTCGCGGCCATATAGCCGCTTCTCCCTGTGCGCATCCTACCTCAGCAGCTGCAAAACCCCTTGGGGAAGCTGATTGGATTGGGCAAGCATGGACTGGGATGCCTGGATAAGGATACTATTCTTGGTAAATTCCATCATCTCCTTGGCCATATCCACATCACGGATGGAGGATTCGGCGGCGGTCAGGTTTTCTTTGGTGACCCCCAGGTTGTTCAGCGTGTGCTCCAACCGGTTTTGCATCGCACCAAAATGCGCCCGCTGCGCGGATACAACGTTAACCGCTTTGTCTATAATATTAATCCCGTCATCTGCTTTCTGACGGGTGATAACGGAGCTTCCCTCTATACCGATACCTGTGGAGGACATATCCTCTAATTGTATGCGTACCCTTTGGTCTGCTTTGCCGTTAGCGCCAACCTGCAAAATAATTTCGCCGTCGCCCTCACCAAAATACGCGTCCTTCATTTCGGCTGCACTACCGATTAAGAAGGTGCCCCAAACGTCTATTGCTATATCGGTTATTTTGCCGGATTCCTTTCCTGCTTGCAGTTTTACACCGACCATGTTTTCATCCCAATTACATAACTCCCCAACATATCTGCCACTGCTGTCTTCAAAAACATAACAAAGCTGTGTTCCTAGGTTTACGGGATTGTCCGTCCATATTGACTGAGTGTATGAAGCGTCGATTACCCACCTTCCATTATAGGCGTTCCCATTGATTTCTAATGTTACGGCCGGTTCGGTATCGCTGCCTTTTATGATCAGATTGGCTTTCATATCAGTGACGTTCATATTAGCGGGCATATCAAAAACCAGAAGCGGAAGGCCAACCACAGCCCCGTTATTATCCACCTTACATGCAAAGCCATATTTCTCAAGTTCCTTGGCAATGGCCTCGTCGCTTCCCTTTCCGTATCCGGGGCCGGCGGGCAAATCCCTTGCGTAAACTTTGCCGCCCCCGGCCAGCAGCTTAATACCGTTGTAATGGGTGGAGCTTGCAATCCGATCCACTTCCTCCATGGCCGCCTGGTATTCAAGCTCTATTTGCCCGCGATCCTCGTCCTGATAAGTTCCGTTGGCGGACTGCACCGCAAGCTCACGCATTCTTTGCAGGATGGAATGGATTTCCGCGCAGCCGCCTTCCGCAGTTTGAATCAGGCTGACACCATTGCGGGTATTTTGCTCCGCCATGGAAAGCCCCCGGATCTGCCCGCGCATTTTTTCGGATATTGCAAGCCCGGCTGCATCGTCTCCGGCGCGATTCACTTTAAAGCCGGAAGAAAGCTTTTCAAGGTTCTTGGCCGCCACACCGCCGGTTTTGCCCAATTGCCTGTGGGAGTTTATTGCACTGATGTTGTGTTGGATAATCATGTAATATCCCCTTTGCCGCTTTATAGAGGCCCCTTATCTTCCCCGCTCATCTAACATATGTCGGCCCATTGGCGGGTTGCTTTAGTTTTTAATTGAACGATTGGCTATTTATTGCATTTTAGTGTAAAAATCAGAAGTGTTCGCCATACCATAAGACAAGGAGTGTTATCATTGAGAAGAAAAGACAGGGAAGTTGCGGGCCTGACAAACATACTTGCCATCCTGGATAAATGTGACATCATGCGCGTTGGATTATGTGTTGATAATAAGCCTTACATAGTGCCCATGAATTTCGCCTATGAAGTAACGGGCGAAAAGGTTTTTATCTACCTCCATTGCGCCCCGGAGGGCAAAAAGCTGGACATGATAACCCAAAACAACAACGCCTGCTTTGAGGCCGATTGCTCCTACAAAACACTGGAGGCGGAAGCGGCTTGCAGCTGGTCCGCGGAATTTGAAAGCGTAATAGGCGAGGGCGAAATTACTGTTCTGAAAGACGAGGAACAAAAAATCAGAGTCTTGGACGCCCTGATGAAACGATATGGGTTTTCAGGAAAGCCCCACTACGCCCCGGCGTCGCTTGCGGCAGTTACGGCCTTGCGGATTTCCGTGACATCCATAACCGGAAAACGCAGGATGAAAATCTGACTATCGTGTTTATCATAATGTCAACAGTGTTTGCCAAGGAGTACTGGATTCTTAAGGACTGGAAGTCCTTAAGCGGGGTCTTAGGGGCAGGCCGTAGCCCTCTATCCTAATGCTCGCCGCAGCGATTGTATTGAGAGAGTGCCCCTATTTCAATATCGTAGATACCTATAACTATTAAAAGATTACCAAAGACAGCTACTCATAGTGCAGGGGGGTCACGGGGGCCCTCCCCCGTGGGAATTTTGGTTACTTTTGTTCCCCCAAAAGTAACTGCCCGTCGCGGCATGAGCGACATGCCATCCCGTGGCACAGCGGTAGCGCCTGACTAAACTCGATAGTCAGAAATGAAAAACCGCAGGTATTAGGTATATGCCCGTAATTTGCCGGGCTGAGAGAATAAAGGGGAGAACGGCATGACGATAGAGAAGCTGAACCCCGCTCAGGTAAAGAGCCTTGCAGATATTCTGCGGTCACTTGCGGAGCACCACAATCAGGCAGCGGCCTTTTTCAGCGGCCTGTATCCCATAAAATCCATTGATGACACCCTGGCGGGCATGGCGCAAAAGGTTGAAAAAGGACTATCCCTGATAGAGGTCATCCGGGTTGGAGGCGAAATAATCGCGTTCTGCCAATGTACGGTCGAGGATCAAATCGGGGTGCTTGAGTATCTTGCCGTTTTGCCCGGCCACAGAGGTAAGGGATACGGCAAAACCCTCATGGATCGGGCAATGGAGCACTTTGGGGCGAGCCATGTGAAAAGAATAGACGTCAAGGTGGTGTTTGGCAATGACGGGGCGGAACGCTTTTATGAGGGCTATGGCTTCCGGCCGCGCTCAAAAATCATGTCGGTAACCTGCCAATGATTACCAAATTTATTGCTTTTAACCTCGATGGTACCATAAGCCCGCAAAAACGGGACAACCCAAAAAATTCCTCCATATTTTTTTTCATTTGTCAAGCAGGAATTTTCATATAATTACAGTATAATAGAATTGTCTATTTTTTTAGGACTGGAAAGGAGGCGTGCCGCTTGTCTATCCGAGAGACGACGGAGGCGCTGGAGCGGGAGAAGCTCAGTCCCCACGCGGTTTTGGCGGCTGAATCCCGGGGCCGGGAGCTGCCGGTGGAGCCTTGTGCCATCCGCACCGGCTTTCAGCGGGACAGGGACAGGATCCTCCACTGCAAGAGCTTTCGCCGCCTGATGCACAAAACCCAGGTTTTTTTATCCCCGGAGGGCGACCACTACCGCACCCGGCTCACCCACACCCTGGAGGTCAGCCAGATCGCGCGAACCATCTCCCGGGGGCTGCGGCTGAACGAGGATCTTACCGAGGCCATCGCCCTGGGCCATGATTTGGGGCACACCCCCTTTGGCCACGCGGGGGAGGAGGTGCTGAACGCCATGTGCCCCCGGGGCTATGTCCACGCGGCCCAAAGCGTCCGGGTGGTGGAAAGGCTGGAAAACGGCGGCAAGGGACTGAACCTCACCTGGGAGGTGCGGGACGGCATCCGGTATCATTCCAGCGGCCACTCCGCCGCCACCCTGGAGGGCAGGGTGGTGCGGTACGCCGACAAAATCGCCTACATGAATCACGACATTGACGACGCCATCCGCGCCGGCGTGCTCCGGGAAAACGACCTGCCCTTTAATGTGCGGGTGGGGCTTGGCCGGAGCACCTCCGAACGGATTACGGCGTTCATCACCTCGCTGGTGGAAAATTCCGCCGGGGATATCCGGATGGACGGCGCCTGCCAGGGCCTTTTCGACGAGCTTCGGGGGTTTATGTTTTCCGCCGTATACACCAACCCCCAGGCAAAACGGGAGGAGGGGAAGGCCAAGGACGTCATCAAGCGTTTATATGAATACTTCTCCCAAAACCCCGGAAAGCTCCCCCCCGAATACCGGAATATCCTGGAGGAGAGCGACATCCACCAGGCGGTCTGCGACTACCTGTCCGGCATGAGCGACCGCTATTGCATCGCCGTTCACCAGGAGCTGTTTATCCCCAAGTCCTGGAGCGTTTAATACAGATCGGCATAAGCGGTTCTGGAAAGGAGGCGAAAGATGATTCCCGATAGCTTTATCGAAGAACTGAAATATAAAAGCGATATTGCCGACGTAATTTCATCCTACGTCAGCCTTAAGCGCCGGGGCCGCACCCTGTCGGGGCTCTGTCCCTTCCACTCCGAGAAAACGCCGTCCTTTGTGGTCTACCCGGACAACGGCTCCTACTACTGCTTTGGCTGCGGCGCCGGGGGGGACGTTATCACCTTCATCCGCCAGCAGGAAAACCTGGAATACATAGAGGCGATTAAGCTGCTGGCGGGCCGGGCCGGGATGCAGCTGCCCGAGGACGACCGGGACGACGGCGCCGCCCGGATCAAGGCCCGGGTGCTGGAGCTGAACCGGGAAACCGCCCGGTTCTACCACAGCTGCCTTCTGGGGCCCCAGGGGAAGCAGGGCCGCGAATATCTCCTCCGGCGCGGGCTTACCCCCAAAACCATTACCCGGTTTGGCCTGGGATACGCCCCCGGGGGCTGGAGCAGCCTCCGGGATCATTTAAAGGCCAAGGGCTTCTCCTGGGAGGAGATGATTACCGGGGCCGTGGCGGCCAAGGGGCAAGGCGGCTCGGTGTACGACAGCTTCCGGGAACGGGTGATGTTTCCGATTATTGACCTCCGGGGCAATGTCATCGGCTTCGGCGGCAGGGCCTTGGAGGATAAGGGGCCAAAATACCTCAACTCCGCCGACACCCCCGTCTTTAAGAAAAGCCGGAGCCTTTACGCGCTGAACTTCGCCAAGGAGGCCAAGGCGGATACCCTGGTGCTGGCGGAGGGCTATATGGACGTCATTGCCATCCACCAGGCGGGCTTTCCCAATACGGTGGCCACCCTGGGCACCGCCCTCACTGCCGAGCAGGCCAGGCTTATCAGCCGGTACGCCAAGAATGTCCTCATCGCCTACGATTCCGACGGGGCGGGACAATCGGCCACCAAGCGCGCCATTGCACTGTTCTCGCAAACCGATGTAACCGTGCGGGTTCTGGAAATTCCCGGCGCCAAGGATCCGGACGAATATATCAGGAAATTCGGAGCCGCCCGGTTCGGCCATCTCCTGGAGGGGGGCAAGGGGGCGGTGCGGTTTGAGATCGACAAGCTCCGCGCCCGGTTTAACCTGGAGGAAAATGAGGAAAAGGTGGCCTTTCTCGGGGAATTTTGTTCCCTGATGGCGGGAATCCCGGGCGACCTGGAGCGGGACGTCTATATCGGGGAGATTGCCCGGGAGCTGGAGGTAAGCAAGCAAAGCCTGGTTTCCACCACCGGCTCCATCCGAAAACAGCGCTATTTGGCGGATAAAAAGAAAAAATCACATAATTTACGTGTTGGTGTGCAGGATAACACCGGGGGCGGCATGGCCGTAAGGCCCCGGGACGGCCTCCAATCGGTGGTGGCCCAAGAAAAGCTCATTGCCATGCTCCTGCAAAATCCGGATTATTTTCCGGATATCCGGTCAAAAATTACTGCAAGCAATTTTTCTGACGAAACCTTGGGGATTCTATACGGGGTGGTCGAAAACCGGCTCAACCAGAATTTACCTATAGACCCCATCTACCTGTCCTCCAGCCTTACGCCCCGGCAGATGAGCACGCTTTCCAAGCTGGCGGGCCAGGGGCGGGAAATCCAATTTTATAAAAAACAAGCCGATGAGTTTATACAAGCCATTCACGGCCAAAGAGAAGTTAAAACCACAGACGAGGTAGCACAAATGTCCCCCCAGGAATACGACCGGTACATAGCCTCTCTGACAGCCAAGAAAAAATAGGAGGAGTTTAGTTGGCAACACAAGAAAAAAAGGCACGCCTGATAGATGACCTGGTTGAACAGGGCAAGCGGGGTGGCAAGCTCACCACCAAGGAGATCAACAACGTGCTGGAGGAACTGGAGTTTGACATGGAGCAGATCGACAAGCTCTATGACACTCTGGAGAGCCTGAACATTGAGGTTGTGGAAAATCTCGCCAATTCGGAGGCTGAAATCGCCCCCATCTCCTCCAATGTAGACCTTGAAATCGTGCTGTCGGCGGAGGGCATCAATATCGACGACCCTGTCAAGGTATACCTGAAAGAAATCGGCCGGGTGCCGCTGCTCACCCCCGAGGAGGAAATCGAGCTGGCCACCCGGATGGACGCGGGGGATCCCCATGCCCGGAAGCGCCTTTCCGAAGCCAATTTACGGCTGGTGGTCAGCATTGCCAAGCGGTATGTGGGCCGGGGCATGCAGTTTCTGGATTTGATTCAGGAGGGCAATCTGGGCCTTATCAAGGCGGTGGAAAAATTTGACCACACCAAGGGCTTTAAATTCTCCACCTACGCCACCTGGTGGATCCGCCAGGCCATAACCCGCGCCATTGCCGATCAGGCCCGCACCATCCGCATTCCGGTGCATATGGTGGAAACCATCAACAAGGTCAAAAAGGTGAGCTCCCAGCTCCTTCACAAAAACGGCCACGAGCCCACCGCCGAGGAGGTCAGCCTGGAGCTGGATATGCCGGTGGACAAGGTGCGGGAAATTATGCGCATCTCCCAGGAGCCCGTGTCCCTGGAAACCCCCATCGGTGAGGAGGAGGACAGCCACCTGGGAGACTTTATCCCCGATGACGACGCCCCAGCTCCCGCGGAGGCGGCCTCCCATACCCTGCTGCGGGAGCAGCTGGGCGAGGTGCTTTCCACCCTCACCGACCGGGAGGAAAAGGTGCTGCGCCTCCGCTTCGGCTTGGAGGACGGTCGCAGCCGCACCCTGGAGGAGGTGGGCAAGGAGTTTAACGTCACCCGGGAGCGCATCCGGCAGATTGAAGCCAAGGCCCTGCGCAAGCTGCGCCATCCCAGCCGGAGCAAAAAATTAAAGGATTTTCTGGAATAACAGACCGCCCCGCCTGCGCGGACGCCATCCGGCGGCTTAAAGCCGCCCCGACAGACTGAATCCGCCATAAACAGACTGCATTCTGCGGCATTTATGTTTATTATTCACCATTATCCCCCTGTTTACCCATTGTTTTTTTGATGATTTGGTAGAAAACTGTTGACAAGAGCATGTTGTGGATAGTATATTGTATTATATATTGTTAATCGGTAGTTTTTCTGGGCGGCGTGACTGCCTCCCCTTAAAAATATGCTGTAAAAGTGAGGACACTATGCACATTACTTTGGAAACAGATTACGCAATCCGCATTGTGGATTATCTGGCACGAAATCAGGGACGGATAGGCGCCAAGACCATCGCGGAAAGGTCGCATATCACCCTGCGGTTTTCCCTGAAAATATTGCGTAAGCTGGTGGCAAGTGGTATAGCGCGTTCCTTCAAGGGGGCTCAGGGCGGCTATGAGCTGGCCCGCTCGTTGGATGAAATTTCCTTGAATGATATTGTGGAAACCATTGAAGGGCCTTATATGCTTAACCGCTGCCTGCGGGATGATTCTGTCTGCACGCGTACCGGGGACAAAAACTGTCCCTATCACTATTTCTTTGAGTACATATCCAAAAAGGTGGAGATGGAGCTGAAGGCTGTAACCATGGCGCAGGTGATTGTCCGGCCGGATCAGGCCGCGCGCTTTCCCGACCTGTGTCAGGTATGTGTAACTGGGGATTGATGTTTTGCGCGTTTTGATGTAAAATAGAGGCAGGTCAGCTATCAGCTTGAAGCAGGAGGGCCGATAGTCAGGGGGAAGGCTCTGTTTTCAAGGACGCCGCAAATGACGAATGAATATTGAGGTGCATGGATTATGAAACCTGCAAAGCAAAATGAAATCCTACTGGAATCGGGAACCAATGAGCTTGAAATTATGGAGTTTACCATTGCCGGCGAGGTGTTCGGCATTAACGTTGCGAAGGTAACCGAGATCATGAAGCGCAGCCCTGTCAAGCCCATGCAAAATGCCCACCCCAATATTGAGGGCATCTTCATGCCGCGCAACGAGGTGATTACCGTTGTGGATTTGGCCTCCTATCTGGGCATGCCCCCTTCCGAATCAAACGACCGGGATATCTTTATGATTACCAACTTCAACAACCTGGTTTTTGCCTTCCATGTCCACACGGTGGAGGGTATTCGGCGCATTTCCTGGACGAATATCCAGAAGCCGGATAAAATCATTTATGGCGGCCAGGAGGGTGTGGCCACCGGAATTGCCCAGTTTGACGGCAGGCTGATTACCATTTTGGATTTTGAAAAAATTATTGCCGAAATCAGCCCGGAGACCAGTATCCAGTACAGCGAGCTGGAGCGCCTGGGCCCCCGGACGGAAAGCAATCTGCCTATCCTCATCGCCGAGGATTCCATGCTGCTCTCCAAGATGATTATAGAGTCCCTCCACCGTTCCGGTTATGTGAATACCATTAAAACCGATAACGGCCAGGAGGCTTGGGATTTCATCTGCGAGGCCAAGCAATCTGACGATCCCATTAAGAATCATGTGGCCTGTGTCATTACCGACATTGAGATGCCCCAGATGGATGGCCACCGGCTCACCAAGCTCATTAAGGAGGACAAGGAGCTCCGGAACCTGCCGGTTATTCTGTTCTCCTCCCTGATTAACCAGGAGATGCGGCTGAAGGGTGAACAGCTGGGCGCCGACGCCCAGATTTCCAAGCCGGAGATTGCAAATCTGGTTAACTTGGTGGATCAGCTGACCAAGCCCAAGAATAATTAGTCCCACCTCAAAGCTATAAAGCATGGCTGCTGAACAAACCGCGTTCAGCAGCCATTACTGGTTAATTTGAAAACGCTATTATTTTAAATTAACTGACTACATCATAGATAAAGGAGCATTACAGTGGATCATTTACAAGGAAAGAAAATTGGTTTTATAGGCGCCGGGCAGATGGCCGAGGCCATCTTCGGCGGCAACATATCCTCCGGCAGGCTGAACCCCGCGGATATCACCGTCACAGATATATCCCCGGCGCGCCTGGAGGAGCTATCCCGCCGGCTGGGTATAAGCACCATCCCCAATGACAGCGAAAACCAGGGAGTCGCGCTTTTGGTGCAGGGGTGCGACATCATCGTCTTCTCGGTAAAGCCCCAGTATCTCCGCCCCATTCTGGAGGCTGCCGCCCCCCATTTTGATCCCGGTCGCCACCTGGCCATCTCCATTGTCGGCGGCGCACCCCTATCCCTGCTGGAAGCCTTTCTTCCCGTCCCAGTGGTTCGCGTAATGCCCAACACCCCCATGCTGGTAGGCGAGGGCGTGTCCGGCATTGCTTTGGGCAGCCTCTGCACCAGCCTCCACGGCGACGCCGCTACCCAGCTATTCTCCGGCGTGGGGCAGGTTCACCTGCTCCCCGAAAGCCTTATCGACCCGCTCACCAGCGTCAGCGGATGCGGGCCCGCCTACGCCTATATCTTCATGGAGGCCCTGGCCGACGGCGGCGTTAAAATGGGCTTGAGCCGGGATGTGGCCCTACAGCTTGCCGCCCAAACCCTGCTGGGCTCCGCCAGGATGGTGCTCCAGGGTGAACACCCGGGCAAGCTCAAGGACAACGTCTGTTCTCCCGGCGGCTCCACCATCGCCGGGGTTCACGCGCTGGAAAAGGGCTGCTTCCGCGGTACCGTCATAAACGCCGTGGAGGCCGCCATGGAGCGGACGGTTGAGGTGGGAAAAAAGATTTAGCAACCAAAGCCGTCAACTTAAGGGGGCGGCGTTACCCCGGTGGGCTGGGCCACTGCCTCTGGCTTGACCTTGTGCTTGGTGTTAGCCTTGCCTCGGTTGGCCAGGTTTCTGCCTCTGGCTTGGTGCTGATTTTGGCGTTAGCTTTGCCTCCGGCGGCCGGGCTCCGCCCGGACCCGCTTAGGGCCTTAATGGCCCTAAGAACCCGTAAATCAGCAGGGCTGTAACACCCTGCACAGCCAAAACCCCAATCAAACCGTCCGCTCCCTCCATGGGGCCCAAAAACCCCATTCCGGGAGCTGGCGTTGTGCTCGAGGTAAGGCGTTAGCCTTGCAGCCAACGCAGCTTTGTAAAAAAGCAGCGCCGCGCCGGACGGCAGTCCGCCGACGGCGCGTTGCACCGCGCTACAGCGTTTGCCAAAGAATACTGGATTCTTAAGGACTAGCAGTCCTTAAGCGGGGGTTTTAGGGGCCGGTGCCCCTATTTAAATATCGTAGATACCTTTAAACGGCCAAAAAGATTACCAAAGACAGCTACCCAAAGTGCTGGGGGGTCACGGGGGCCCTCCCCCGTGGGAATTTTGGTTACTTTTGTTCCTTCAAAAGTAACTGCCCGTCGCGGCATGAGCGACAAGCCAACCCGCTGCACAGCGCCAACGCCAAAAAGCAACGCAACACAGCGGCAATCCAAAGCGCAGCGTGGCAAAGCGCCACCGCTTGAATGATGGTCACATTATTAATCCCCCATCACCTTTACATAAAACCGGCGGGTTCTGGGCCCGTCAAACTCGCAGAAATAGATGTCCTGCCACCGGCCCAAAAGCAGCTGCCCTCCCCGGACGATCACCGTTTGGGAACAGCCAACGGCGCTGGATTTCAGGTGCGCGGGGGAATTCCCCTCGAAATGCCGGAAAGCGCCGCGCTGGGGATAAGCCTCCCGGAGGCCCAGCAGCATATCGGTAACCACATCCGGATCCGCGTTTTCGTTGATGGTGATGCCCGCGGTGGTATGGGGGCAGTAGATGACGCAGATGCCCTCCTTCACACCGCTGTCCGCCAAAGCCCCGGTAACCTGGCCGGTTATGCCGTAAAAATTCTCCCGCTGGGTTTGCAAGGTATACTCGTAAACACCCACAGCCTACTCTCCTCCTCTTTTAATCTCTCATACAAAACTCCATTCCGCCGCCAAAGTCGGCGGCACAAATAGTAATGAAAACGGGGCGGGAGCCCCGCGCTGTGGTAAAATTGGCTTGAAGGGAAGGCAACTA
>Ga0153947_1001151_pt1 | contig 12684 bp, 9 predicted proteins | sample TSNJ031MetaG_FD_104697 | JGI IMG/M metagenome (GOLD analysis project Ga0153947, IMG submission 104697) | Attine ant fungus gardens microbial communities from New Jersey, USA - TSNJ031 MetaG | ecosystem: Host-associated > Fungi > Mycelium > Unclassified | place: USA: New Jersey, Wharton State...
AGCTCGATGGCAATTCCACCTGTTGCTGGTGGCCACGCTTACCGAGAATGGAGCTACGAGTTACGCGTGCTGTCGACATAGACAATGACAGGATAGCCAAGGTCTGGAGACCGTCGAAGTCTTGAAGAAAGAGACAGATGAAGAGAAGAAAAAGCGCGCCGCCATTCAAGTAAACTCCAAATTCATACTCCGATGATCCCATCAAACGCGTAAACGCGACGCGTAATACACGTGCAGGCTTGGCTCACGTCCTTCAAGTACACACTTTAGTCTTCTCCTCGAGTTTATCGTGCTCGTAAAAATATTCCGACGCGTCAGAGCTCACTTTGCTTGTGAAATTTTAAAAACTTGCATTTAGAGAGCTATTATAACTCAAATTTTAGCGGAAAGAAGAATGTCGCCCTTCTAGATAAGATAAGATAAAGCAATCATCTACTTTTATCCCCAGACAAAACAACAGTACACCGTGTCTCGGCCGCAGCAATGGCCCTCGAATACCTCACCCAAGAACAAATCAACAAGGTGCCCCATGTCTTGTTCTATCCCGCAGGGTTCAGCTAATCAGATTTCCTAGTTTTACAAAAATGGGTAGGTGAATTCCGGCGTTGCAATTTTGTATTGCCGTAAATGCAAAGTTCACCTGTTGGGGTGCATCTAGGACAATCTATCACTTATTACTATACATAAAACCCATTCCATTCTAACCTGACCTTCATTTTAGATATCTGGTCATCCAGAACTTCCTGAGTAAAGAACAGGCCGATGCTTTACTTAATCGGTCAAAACAGCTACTTGACGAATTTGACCTCGACTCTCACCCTCGTGTACGTTAGCTTTATTTACTAATTGACCTGCCATCTTTTCTTCTCTTCTGACATGGGTTTAAACACTTCAGACGAAATTCACCACCGGAGATGATAATCACGTTGGAGATGACTATTTTCTGTCTTCTGGTGACAAGATGCATGATGTCATTCAAGTATCCAATTACCACTTTTGCTGACTCAATTCATAGTCGATTCTTCCTCGAAGAAGACGCTGTCGATCTAGACGGGAAGCTCAATCGACCCAAGCAGAAGGCTGTGAACAAAATCGGCCATGGTACGTTACTCGTTCTGTAGTCTATCACCCCGTGCTAATCTTGAACGGTCTCCTCTGCCTATCTCATCGGCTCTCATCGTCGAAACTCCTTCCTTTCATCAAGCTCTACATGAACTCGACCCTCTATTTCGGGGAGTAACACTCGAGAATGACTGTCTTAAATCAGTAGTCCGCGACCTCAAGTTCCATTATGACCCCGTTGGTACGTTCTTCCCCCTCTTCTTCCCCTCCACGATGCACTGACTGTCTTCTAGCTCTACAGAGTATGGTTATCACCAAGCAGCAGGAAATTGGTGGAGAAGGTATCCGAGACTCGTAATGAATGTCGTACCAATGCTGACTAGCCCTCAACTATAGTACCAGAGCATAATGATTCGTACGTTTCATGATGTGCCCTCTTCCAGAACTACTTCCTAATTGTACGGCCACCAACAGGACTTTCCTAGTAAGATCCCTTTACTCATTAATTGCTTATCCAATCACCCCATTTCTAGTATACAAACCCCCCAACGGCACTAGGCTTCTGGATAGCCCTTGAACAGTGCACAGCCTCCAACGGTGCTTTATCGTTCCTTCCAGGCTCACATCGTATCTCGCCCATCACCAAACGTTTCGTTCGTCTTCCAAATGGTGGTACAGGCTTTGAACAACTTTCCATCCCCGAAGAGCAAAAAGCTACAACTGAAGATACCAAGGGAGAATACATCTTAGAAACCTGCAATCCAGGTAATTCCATTCATGGTTTGAACCCGACGGACTGGTTTAATATCCGTCTTTCAGGCGATTTGGTTCTGATCCATGGATCAGTACTTCACAAGTCCGAAACCAATACGAGTCCAAACACTCGCTTCGCCTATACATTCCATATGATTGATTCTCCTCCATATGCCGAATATGATGCGAAAAACTGGTTGCAACCTACAACCCAGATGCCTTTTTCTCGTATCTTACCTCCAGAGGAGATCAACTACAAAACCTATTTAGAGGGCGATTGTTAAACAAGTTTTAATTTCGTTGTGAAATAAAAGGATAAATGTATCAATATAATTGATTTCCATGCTCTGCAGTTCAGACCGGAAGAGCAATAACCATAATATGTAGGAGTAATATCAATACAAAAAAGATAGATGATAGATATCTCATGATTCTTCATCAATGTTTTCTCCCCTCTGCAACATGGCAATAAGGTTGTCAATCTTGGCTTTATGTATTCGATGATGCTCCTGCCAGCCTTTCCAAGGATGGTGTGGGTACTAAACATAGAACATCAGACCATGTCATTTTTTTCGAAAAGAGAAAGAAAAACGCATACCTTGCGCCCAAAGGACTGGAATATCGAATCAGATGTACCCGTTGGCCGCGTTTGAAAAAATTTAGCCAACAAAACATCATCCTGCCTACTATACCGCATCTTCTTCTCCGGAGCTGGCGGTAACGGATCGTCACTCTCCGTACGATTAAACTCATGTTTATGTCTCCTCCAATATTTCATCCAAGAAGCCCTAGAATGATGTGGCGCTTTCGTAGCAACGTCTTTCCAAAACTGAACCATATCTAAACGTCCTTGAGTCCTGACAAAAAATCAAACAAACACATTGAGCAAGTTGATCGTCGACTAGGAGGAAGGAAAAAAAAGGACGCCTACTTTCGATATTGCATAAAACTGATCAAAAAACTTCTGTCTTGCATAGTGAATGCTACACCTTTGCCAGTCGTACTCCTGAAAAGTGCTCTAGGGGGTGTGGGTGACCGATCCAGAGGTGTCTTCGATTTACGTGGTTGTGACAAAGAGTCATTAGCAGACATAGGATCTGTCGAGGCCCCAGCTTGGATGGTGGCTTCTGCGTCAGAACCATTCATTTCCCAATCGCCATCGCTTGGCTCTCCTAGTCGATTTTCAGGTCTGGTGTTGGTGGTGTTGGTCATGACGTATCCACCTAGGCGAATTTGGTGCTTATTGCAATAACGACGCCATGAGTAAAACCTATCGAAGGTCAAGACTAGTCTCAAAACAAGGTTTCAAAGTCCAACATACGTGTGATGAGGTGCCCTGAGAGCGATGCGTTCACATATCTCACGCAAGCTGGACGAATAACAGTAAGCATTGAACCATTCTTTAGTGAACAAACTCACCTGAGGACTAGACCTTGTTCTCGACAATAGTCAATATACTTTTTGAGATATAATACGTCGTCTGAAGTAAACAAATTTCCACCATATGTACTCTTGACAATGCGAGTTGGAGGTGTCGGAGACCTAACTAATGTATTCCGATTCATAACCAAACTTGATGCAGGTGCAGCAGAAGGCTGCTATCAAGAACAAATATCAGTTTGATCGATATAAATGCAAAAAAAGTGATGTTGACCTGTGCCCGAGTGCGTCTTCGACCTCGCGGTTGATCTTCGCCTGCCTCAGGTTGTATCGATGGGGGAGCTTGTGAACCAGCATCAGGTACAGATGGCACAGATATCGGAGCAGGAACAGTGTGATGAGGGATCTCGACAGGATAAGCGGGCTGGTAGGCCTGTTCATACTGGACAAAAAAGTACTCGAGATCATCAAAGTTGTAGCTTAATTTCTTTGGACGTACCCCAGGCTCATAATAACCGTGGGCTGGAACCCACTGTCCGTTACCATCATCTCTGTAGCGATATTCGTAGGATTCTCCAGTAGAAGGGCCAGGAATACTTTGGCTTGGATGAGCATATCCGTCCCATTGTGATGGTGGTCGATGCATCATGTGTTCTTGACTCGGAGGTTGAGGTGGCGGGGGCGGAGGATTTAGATGAGTCTGCGAAGGCGCAATACCCGTGGTACCTTGCCATTGTGGCGGTGGCGCCACTTCCGATTGGACAGGCTGAACACGAGGGGGGGACGAGGGACATGCAGTTGTATTTCCTTGCGGCTGGGACGGAATACCGGTGCTAGATGCAGGGGCGCTTATAGTTTGACTAAAGAGAGCATAAGGTGCGAGAGTCAGACCGTCTACAGCGACACTGGCTGCAATCATTCCAGGTGGTACTGATGGAATCCCTGATCTATGTCCTTGCATGGATGCGATTGCCGTATGTTGTGCAGGCATACCATTCTGTCTCGGTAAAGGTGGTACACTATCACGGGCCTGTCCAAGACCTGTTTGTTCTGGGGACGGAGGCTGGTTACTCAGTGGGGTAGAGGAAGTTGCTTGGGGAGGAATTGACTGAATCGGCTGAGGAGTTGATTGGGCTTGTTGATTGGCGATTTCCGGTGGTATAGTATGTATCCTATGTGAAAAATAAATAAATAAAAATAACATTTCCAACAATTCCAACAGATTCGTACTGCTCTTGTCCAGTCACCTTACAGCCAGCATAGTTGCTATGGAACGTTTGGAGTTGATTCAACCGTATACACTCGTGAACCCATTGTGAGGATAAAACAATTTTGCCTTTTTTGCCAAGATAGTGACGGTAGAGACTCTGTCCTGACTGTTTATGAGGGTCCACTAATGGTCATGTTAGCTTCACTTGGATTAAAAGAAAAGAAAGGCAAAGACCAAGAGCCTAGCCGTTGTCAAATTAAATCAAATCACTCACCAAGAATGTAAGGAACACCGCTATAATTTTGTACGACGCTACCACCATAAGCCTAAGAGAGATATGCCAGTGTAAGTTATGTATTGATTGCATAGACCAGTGGAGCGGACACATGGACAATCGCAATGCTTGATCAGATGATCAAGGCGCTACAGATAATCTCCAAGCGTGTGGTCATCAGCTCAACACTTACAGTAATCAAGTGGACAAGATTTTCCCGATCCCCAATATCTTCGCCGACATAGATAGGGAGGGGAGTACCCATCATGGGATCGATGAACAATGCAATACTTTCCTGCTGTGCTTGTTGTTCATTTTGTGTGCTTGGAGATTGGGGTCGCACAGCTTGCACGCGTCTAGGACGACCACCTGGTGCCATGGGTCTTGCCTCAAAAGAATTATCTCGAGTGGGTTGGAGTCCTACTCGTCCTTCCGACACCCCCATTTCGCACGCTTGTTCAAGCGGAGTTTCAATTGTCGGGGTCCTCCTCCTGTTACCAAGCATTCTTCGTGCTCTGAGCTTCAATTTCGAAATGAAGTATTAACCGGGAATCATCCGTAGCCGCTGCATTTTCAGTCGCTACCCATATCCCTGATTCCCGATCATCTCGCTTTTCGCGGTGTTCATACAAGATGTCTAAGTCGGACAAAATGCCCCGGATTGTCTTGAAAACTTGACTTAAACCGGGGCATCAAGACAGCGCGGTAACAATAACTTTGAGGTTTCAATCTAATTTCTTGAAAACAACAAGAGGGATCATAGATAATCTACTTGACTTTTCCCGAGGGTGAAACTTTAATGGATGCTAAGACGTGCGCTCTTTTCCTTACACAATCCTACGTGAGGAAGCGATTTCCCTCCGCCGCATGCTTATACCAAGTTCTTTCGATCAGAAACAGTTTCTTTATGTAGCGCAAATCAAAAGTGTCCTTCCAAGTACTAGTGTCAGAAGCGGATCACCGCGTTTGACATTACTGTTCACGTGATCATAAGTCGGCGTTTCAGAAATACCGAAGGTCGGGGACTGGAGACTTCGATATTCAGGACCTTTTTCCACCGCGTGGAAAATCAAAGTCCTTTTTTGTATCTTCAACCCACCCTCTTACAATCAAGATGATTGTTCGCGCGTGAACATCACGGTCATTAATCTGAATTTACCAGTGTTTAACATCGTATTGTTCTACTTATGGACTCTTGGCCATGAATAGCCTCCAATCTTGGAAAGCCTATGCAATAAATTTAAAAAGAAGCGACACAAAAAAACCTAATTGGTTGCTTGAACGCAGGTGGGTCGTGTGCAACGATTCGTTGACACTATGCACCGAATTTGACAAACGATTGCATCGACTATGTATGTAGTCAGTGATATGCACACGGTGCCTGTCGATCGTGTCGACGTGAGCCTGGATTACACGAAAGTTTGTTTTTTTTTCCAGTTCAATGGGAGGGTGCGAATATCATGGGTTTAATTCACCGTCAGCTCACACGATTATGTCGTGTTTTCTCTCTCCCTAAAACTCTGTTCTCACCGGCATTAACAATATTGACTGTTCGCTCCCGGATGAAGTTTCATGTCGGATTCAATCTCTTATGTGGACTGCCCTAACAGGTAAAGATAGATAACAAACCATTGACGACACTCGAATAAGGGAGTTCGGTCTGATTGGTCACAAGGACAATCGAGGGTCGAGGTCCAGAAGCACAGCTTTGTCTTTCAAAAAGGTACAAAGGCACAAGAAGACTCATGTCCATGGAAGAAGGACGACTGTGTACTGAAATCTATTATCAGGCATCGCTTTAGATTGCAATCCATATGATTCTGATCATCAGGACCCGGGCGATAGCAACCGACTAGGGCAAGGTTGACTAGTAACAGCAGAAATTGAGTCGTTGTTCGGTTCGTGAAGACGAAAATCAAGTCGTCTTATCTGACACGTGATCTACCATTGGATCGAGATTATTCGCTTTGTAGAGGTCGCGTACTGACCGATTGACCGCGTATTGGAGCTAAGACACCGCGTAAGGACCATTGGGGTCCCACCTAGGTGTCGTTCTCTGTTGTTAACGGCACGGCGTCTCCTCTCGACCGAGAATTGATGGTGCGGTGCATCAAGCAGTGACCATTCATATAACATGGTTGACAATGAACGTGTAGCAACAAGTTTCATCTTAGGTCGCGGAGGAACTTTTTGTACAGATCTTCTAGCGGGGCGGTGTGATTTAATTTTCTAGTCATGCCAAGCCCTCTAGCCTCTATTTTGGCGTCTCAATGTGACCTCCACAGGAGCCATGTCAAAGATGAAATAAAATTTCAAGGGGGCTAAGTACTATATGTTTGTCGATACGGTTCGGCTTTGATTTGACTGGAAATGATGCTGATCCTACCATCAGCAAAATACTGCGACAGATGCAGTGATTTTGTCAATGGCTGCCAAACAGGGATCAGTTGAGAGATTGGCATGAGAGTTTCACAGTTATGCTGTGGTTCATTAACGGATCAGTGGGAGGAAAAGTGGCCGGGGGACTTTTTCGGGGAGTGCCGAGCGGAGTTGGAAGGAGGGGATATACGAGTGGCGGATGTCAGTTGTTGTTGTTGCTCGTCGCTGACCATGGCTTCTGTCGCAGGTCGCAAAAAGTCCATCGTCTCCAGCACTGGCCTCCACATCGACACCCCCGTCGCCAACAACACCCTCCTCAACAAGGCTGCCAACCAGTCCACCTCCCTCTACCAACAGTGCTCAGCCCTCCGTGCTCGCCTCCTCCGCATCCGTAACTTCTCCCGCTACTTTCAGCTCGCTGCCAACCCAGACGCCCGCCACTCAACAGACCCTGTCACCCAGCTCTGGGACGTTTTCTCCCTTGGCATCTCCCTCTGCTACGTCTTTGACCTGCTCCCTGCAGACGCCGGCTTTTCCAAAATTGATCACTCAGAATTCAGATCGGCCAACTTCGAAGCAAATCCAGACCGCGAGAAAAAGCATGCAATTGTTGCCTTTGCCATACAGATCCGCTCCGACCAGGTTCTTGATGCCATACCAGAGTGCGAGCCATTCACCGTCCGTGACATCTGGGACCGTGAGTCCACGGACGGTCTCGTCAGGGTTACCCTCTTCACTCTTCCTGCCGTCTTTGTGCTCACTTTGTGCTCTCTCAGGTCATCAATACCGTCACGGCCATTGTAAACCATCTCCCCCCAAGTGCCTTTGATCCCCAAGTCCCTGAAACTTCTATTGCCACCTCCATCTCCCTCGATAATCTCTCTACAGACAATCTCCCCCATCCCACGGACGCAAAGGAGGTTGCCAGGAATAATATTATCCGCGAGATTGTCGAGACCGAACGCAAATATGTACAAGATCTTGAGACCATGCAGGTAGGCTGCGCATCAGCTTCCCTACGGTGGACCTGACTTGCACCCACAGAAATACGCCAATGCACTCGCACAAGGCAATTACATGGATCAGGATACTATACACCTCCTCTTTCCCAATCTTAACAAACTTCTGAATTTCCAACGTAAATTCCTTATCCGCCTCGAAAGTATTGCAGAAGCACCCTGGCAGGACCAGCGCTGGGGTCTTCCTTTCATTGAGAACGTGAGTGACCTTGCACGTTCCATTCCAGCGTCTTACTCTGGCGCTTACAGGAGGATGATTTTGCGGTATACGAGCCATACTGCGCAAACTATACTAGTGCCTCTGAGCTCATGCTCACCCACGAACAGAGCCTTATGGTCAGTTTCAGTCCCTTGTCTGATATGTCGCCTTGACGACTCTTGTTTCTTGATTCTGTCAATATGCGCAAACAGCCTCTGAATCATTTGATCAACGTAAAGGGAGAGCTGCCTGCCTTCCTTATTAAGCCCGTCCAGCGCGTCTGCAAATATCCTCTTCTTCTTGATGTACGTCTTTAATTATTTCCACTTCTCTATCAGCATATTCATTTATGCCAGTCATTAATTAAAACCCTCTCGCCCACGACATATTCGCACTGCGAGGAGCTCAAGGCGGGTTCAGATGCTGCCAAGCGCATAACCGATAAGATTAATGAAGCCCAGCGTCGCGCTGAGAATGATCAAACGGTCAAGAGTCTTACTTCTCGGATCGATGACTGGAAGGGTCATCACCTAGAAAATTTCGGCGAGCTCCTTCTTGATGATATTTTCACCGTCACCAAGTCTGATCTCGACCGGGAGTATCATGTCTTCCTTTTCGAGAAGATCATCCTCTGCTGCAAAGAAGGCCCTCCTGGCCAGCAGAATGTGGGCAAAAAGATGAGCAAAAACAATTCCCTTTTGAAGAAGCAGGCTAGTACCGCAACCTCTCTCAATGCGGCTGCAGTCGCAGCCGCCAATTCCAATCAACGGCGATATACACCTCTTCTCTTGAAAGGTCGTATATTTTTGGGCAACGTCACTCAAGTAATTCCATCACAGCCTCGGATGTCGATAGGTGGGTTTCTATCGTTCTCTTTAGAAATTTGAATGCGACCTGTCATCAGGCCCTGGAGCAAATACACAATATTCGCTTGCGGTGTGGTGGAAGGGTGACGATGACCTCGAGTACTTCACACTCAAGTGCCGTAACGAGGAGCAAATGCGCAAATGGGAGTCCCAGATCAATCGCCTGATCAAGGAAAATGCTCAGCGTCGTGGTTCTGACCGAGGACTCGCTCGCCTTAACGGTAAATTGGCTCCCCCATCGTCCCGGTCAGCCGTTTCCGTCGGCAACTCGTCTACCTATTCTTACAATTCATCAACTTCCCATGGAAGCAGTTCGACGGCGGTCAGCACTGCTTCTGCCAGTACCAAGATCACGCGTAACCAACCATATAGTGGCAGTGGTTATAGTGACAGCCATGATTCCATCAATGCTTATCCTACTGGTCCATCTTCATATGGCCCCGACGGTTTCACGGACGACGACGACGGCGAGGATCTCCCTCCTATATCGATGGGTAGCCATCTGTCTTCAGGTCGTGGAACGCCACTTTACCCCCTTAGGAAACTCAGTTCTCTTAGTTTGCCCAATGAGCAACGGGAAGTAGTTCATGATCAGCGCGTAAGGGCATACACTGAAGACTTTGATGGCACCACCATGACACAGTGGCGGAATCAAGCTCCAACACCTCAGCAACAGCTACTTGCAACACATTCATTTGGCGGGGCGCAGGGACCGTCCACTCCTCGAACCCAGTCTGATGCACTATCTGTTGGGCAACGACCACCTCTGCGGAGTCAATTTAGCTCATCACGGTTAGGTTACGAGAGTGGTGAAGCTAGGCATAATCGTGCACCGACACCTACACATCCTCAGCAACAGTTTAAACAGCAGTACCTTCCTCAGCCTGTACAGTCTAGTCGATCGAGAAGCGCAAGCCAACCCAGCGCATATATCCCCCAACAGGGAGTCCCACCACCACTGCCTGTTACACAATCAACAAACTGGACTTCGCGGAACCATGAACACACTGGTAGTAAACGTGGAAGTGGCTCTAGCCAATCGACCGGTGATAGTTCAGAGTATTCGCCAAACAGCTCGTCGCCCGTTACTTCGTATGGCTCAAGCGAGTCATCATTGACGGGTATTGGTATTGGTATCCATGCAAATGGACAAGAGCTACGGTTGCCGCCTGTGAAAGTTAAAGTGCACTTCTATGACGATATCTTCGTGATACAAGTGCCGAGGTCAATGGAATATGACGATTTGGTAGACAAGGTGGGGAAGAAGATCAGGTTGTGTGGATCAAGGAGAGACGACATTCCTTTGAGAGTCAAATATAGAGATGAGGATGGTGATATGGTGTCGCTGGGTTCAACAGAAGATGTGCAGATTGCATTTGAAGCATACAGACCTGGTGGCCAGGTTACCCTTTTTGTTACATGAGAGGTTGAAGCTCTCGATTTCAACGCCGTCAGGAAAGCTACGCCTTGTTTCTCCTTTTCTTGATTTGATGGGCTTCGTTTGGATTGTAGCTTTTTTTCGACTTCGCTCGTTTGATGTAATATGTCACTTTCGTTCTCTCTTCAATTTTCGGCCTTGGACATTGTACATTCATTCATCAACATGGAACATCCCTCTTGCACCTTTTCCCCTGGAATCATTCCTTGACTTTAATCCTTCATTGCCAGCGTAATCATCGCTTGATTCGTGTATACTTGCACGTACTTTGCATTACATTTCTTGAGGACCATGATTTGAAGGTGTCTACAAAAGAAATTTCGCCGCTTCTGCGATCTCATTTGATTGCTATTGCCGTTGAATTGTTGTTTGCACTTGCAAATCAATCGAGGATGTTCCCTTTTCTGCATACACATTAATCATACGTAATCCACTGTAGCGATTTCAACTTGCTATCGCTGTGTATTATTGTCAGCCTCTCATTTGTTTCTGTTTCCCCTATTTCCCACTGACGGGTCTATATCTAATCTAAGCCTTCTTTTTCTTATCCCTAGTCGCTCGTTGTTCTCCTTCTATGCTTCCTGTTTTTAGCCTCTTATATCTCGCTGTGACACCTTCGTTTTGTATTCTTCCTTAATAGAGTGCGCGCTCGCTCATTTACTCTCGTTAGTCTTTTGCCTTTTTAATTCCTCTTTCTGAGATTATATACACATTATTATGCACATGGTTCATCTCCAAAGACATACGGTTGTCTCGAATCAATTCCGAAAATTTGCCCGCGATTTTCCCCCAAATCATCCGCTAGAAAGGGGGGAAGGGGAAAACAGGGAGGGAGATCAAAAAAACTGTGTGGTTACTGGTGTTCTCCTTTACCTTTTCCCCTTGTGAACAAAGCGCCACTCGGAAGTACGATCGCTTGTTCAGAACCGAGATGATTTTTTTGGAGTCATTACCCTGAAATTTTTTTACGGTTTGACGACAAATAAGACAAGGCCGATTTTCCGAGTCCAGGCACCGTGAGTTTACTTTTATATTTCTATTTTTAGCTGTATTAGCAAAATAAGATGATTTTGGAAATATTGTTCAAAAGTCCTGTTTGTGTATTTGAATGATAATCAGGGTACACAAGACCGTTGATGACTGTTATTATTTACTTTTTTTGGAGGAAAGAAACAGCTTGCTTCTACTTACAGTGTGTTCACGTTGGTGTCCTTTATTTTGAATGAACAGATGAGAAAAAGATTATTTTCAAGAACCAACTGTATATCAGTCTTTTTTCTAATCAAGTCTTGGGATTCCGTAGTAGTACTAATTGAAGTAATGTTCGTAGTATCCACTCAGTACCTGATCTACACCGTTATATGCCCTTAAGATTCGCGACCATTCGCCATCTACGGTTGCTGGGGCCTACCACCTCTGATCAAAATGATGCGATCATTTTTTGGTTCCACTCTGTGATGAAAAGCGTATCCATTGGTATCCATGAAGAACAAATATACTTATCAATCATTCCCCAGTTTATGATATCTAGTATCCACCCTCCCCCTCGTTTATGCCCCACATGCGCTTTTTCCAAAAGATCAGATTAGTTAGTTCAATCTAAGAGCCAACCAAACTACATGAGGAATCACTTGGTCCAGGTTGGGTTGGAAAAAAAAACCACTCTTGACAAATCCACAGACATAAATTAGCTCAACTGACATCGCGACCACATTTCCGACCCACCAATTTTCGAGACCAAGACCACACTGTCCCCTCCCCGCATTGATGGATCCTCGGTAGAAGTATATTCGAGGCACCGAGTTCCACCGAACGAATGGCTTGCAAACCATGAAAGACTGATCGAATACTCAGGATTCCCATCTGTGGGAATCACTTATATCTCAATATCTGTAATATTGCGAGCAAGGCCGCAGTCCTACCGGGACCCCATCAGTTTATCATTGTCCCACTCGGCAACCGTATTCTCAAGTTTAGAGTTTAACCCCCTAACAACTATATTTATGAGTGTATATGTATATTATCGGCTGTAGTGCGAATTCTCAAAATCCGAGTCCATATACTCAAGGTCTTGGCACCAGGGACACAGTTCTCATCGGTTCTC